>OKWJ01000016.1_pt1 | contig 260075 bp, 260 predicted proteins | sample 1607121 | NCBI WGS metagenome assembly OKWJ01 (sample SAMN04414080, study PRJEB24778) | human gut metagenome | material: faecal | host: Homo sapiens | reverse complement strand
ACCAACGACCTTCGGGTTATGAGCCCGACGAGCTACCAGACTGCTCCATCCCGCGTTATTTAATTTTCATGTTGAGCAAATAGGCTCAACATCTATATTATGCTCCGTAAATTTTAAAAATCAAGTACCTTGAATTTTTATGTAAATTTTATTCATACCTACAATTATTATAGGTATGTTTGTAGGAGCGGTGCAGAGCGAAGTTTTTTTTATGAATTTTATTAAATACTGCGGCAGTAAAGTTTAGGGCGGTGAAGAAATTTGTATTTAGTAATAGGAATATTATAATAAGTATTTTATAAATACCAATAACACTGATTATATCAAGCAAGGAAGTAAAACTAAAAAGCGTCTTATGAGCCGACGAGCTACATAAAATTTTTAAGCTGCGATTTTTTATTTTAAAACGCACCCCATACAGCCCCTCTCACTGTATGATAAGCATTCTTGGTCATGGACACAAATTTTTAGCGATGAGATTTTTCTCACTACAGAAACTTTGTTAATATTGTTACATAAAAAAGCGGTATTGATAAGGTTTAGCTTCTAAATTAGGCATTCTTTTTATTGTTCGCGCTAATTTCTTGGCAAATTCTAATGTAACAGGAAGTCTATCGTATAAACTGTCACTATTCCAATTCATCTTACTTAGCCCTAAAATACTATATGCGCTTTCATATAAAGAACCGTGACCAGCATACCTTTTTAATAATATAGGAGCAGGAACTCCCCGACCCTCTTTGTAAAAATGTCGACCATCATTCGATAAAATTATATCTCCTTGTGTCCATACAAGGAGGTCATTATCTAGTCGTAATATGGTTCCTCGGTTACAAGGATAACCTGCTACTTTTTGCCGTCCTTCAATTTTTATACCTTTCCAAGAAACATTTTGTTGAATTTGAACTAATTCAATATCTTTACATACTCGTAATGCATCATAACAACCGTCTATTTCCTCCTCTTTAAATTCAGTTGATTTATGTATAACAATATTTTTAGGAGGTTTTCCAGCATTACGTTCTTGATATATTGATAGACATCTACTCATAACTCTTCGAATTTCATCTTTGCTTAAATATGGATTATCATTTAAGCCTAATTTATAATTATCAGTGTCATATGCGACAAATTCAAGCCCAGAGCCTTCTGCATCAAATACCTGACTGCAACAAGTAACAAAACGAGACTTCTCATTCTGATTTCTTATTGCATAACTCATCCCAATATAAGCTGTATCAGTAGGCATATTAGCTAATTTCCATGGCACACCTGTAATTTTACTGTATACAGCAATCCCTAAATGCCACATAACACTGCATTGACACGGATATTGCAAAGCTTTATCTTCTCTAATAATCTGCGTAGGAATACCATAGCCAACACAAAGTGCTTTTATATAGTCATGTAAGTCAAATTCATTATCTTCTTTACATTCGAATGCTTGTTCCCATTTGATTGGAAGATAAATAAATAAAATTTCAAAATCATATTTATTCGTTGCAATTTTTCTAATTAATTGAGCAAGAAGCTTTGCCAAATTTTGATATGGCTTAGATGAATTCAGGAATGTTCTTTCTTCCTCTTCTGTAATTTCAATGTTTATATTTTCATTTATTGAAATATTTTTTTTAAATACTTGTTCAAAGCCTGGAAAATCAATTAGATATGATTTTCGCTCCTGTGGTACCTGTTTCGTTTTTAATTGATTTATTAAATTAGCAATAATTTTTTGAGAACCAATTGGTCCAATTGAAGCAACTCTAATATTAGAAAACGCATTACCTATAAGCTTTTGATTATAAGGGCCATACTGAACCAATCCTTTTAGTGGGTGAATATTTATACAATCATCTCGTTCTGGACAAAAAGTCAAATATGGTTCAGGCACATTTTCATAAGCAACTATATGTGAAGCATTTGACATTATGCATTCCTCCCGCTGTATGCTGTAATACCACTGACTGTAAAACTTGGAATAATTTCAGATTTACTTCCTGAGAATAAACATAAATGTTTATTTTGATTTTTACCAATCAATAAATCTATCCAACTATCTAAAATTTGATTACTAGGGATGTTAAATCTATTAGAAAGCTTTGAATTTACAAAAACCTTGATTGCATTTAATGTATTTGAATCAAAGGTTTCATCCTCTATCCATATTTTGGGTTCTATTATTAACCATAAGGTATTATATCTATATTCAAGCTTTAATTTTATAGCCTGAGCCCAAGGCACATTTAATTTTGGAATATTTCCATAATAATATTCTTTAAATTCATATTGTCCCATTTTCCATTGCGAAAAAATTTGAGGTTTAATTTTTCTCTTATCAATCACTAAATAATAGTTATGACATTTATATTTACTCTTCACTGGCAGACTATTCTCAAAACATTTGACTAATAGTTGATACAAGAGATTTAATTCCTGTTGTCCTTCCTGTAATTTTTCATTGTTTATTTCATAATCTTTTATACTTTTTATATTATATGAATTAAATGTCTTGTTTATTTCACCTAATTGTCCAAAAGCTAATACTCCAATTTTTTTACGAATAGCAACAATATTTGTATTTGCAGCCTGAATTGCTTGTTGAATTTCCTTATAACCACCAATTTCGCAATCTATTAGTTTACAATTTATAGGGTAATCAAGAATAGGTAATGCATTTAGCCTTATAATCGGAAAACCTTTACCTTTAGTAGGTAAGGGTGGAAATGTAGCTTTAGGCATTTTCTCATTTAGATATTCTTTTATTTTATCAGGAATATTATCAAATTGATTTATTATATCAGCCATTGTTTCATCAAAATTTTGTATCTCAATTATGTGAGCATTTATATTTTTACTTTTAGCTTTATTAATTAAATCGGATAGTTTTTTACAAGGCTTTTCCCCAATTCTTAACAACCAAAACAATCCATGCGGAAAAGCATCATTATTATCTATTGCATCGTTAAAAGTTTCCATTATTGAATCATCACGACCACTATAGCCAGAAACAATCATACCATATTTTTGAGATTGTTCTATTAACAATTTTCTATATTTAATATCTTGCTTTTCTAATTCACTGTCTGTATTTTTTATTTTATTAGATTGAAAATCTCCATGCAATTTTATTAATAATGGCCATTTTTCATTATTCACAGCATCTCTAGCTAAATCATTACTATCTAAAGTTGAGACAACTAATTCATCATTTGAGTTATATAACTTATATGCAGCATTTTCTATAAGTTTATCAAAGTTTGTTGTCCAAATAATTCTACAGGCATTTAATTTCATTAATGATGCTATAACTCTTTGTCCAAATGATGGCTGTCGACCTTTTACAGCATTTTCAATAACTTGTCTTCTCAATTCTTCAGTTGGATAAGCTTTTTCAAAATAATAAGCATAATCATTACTTACTTCAATAGGTAGAATATTATTTGATACAAAATAATCTTCCAATATTTGTCGTGTAGTTGAATTAGATAAATCATGAAAAAGTTTTGGATTCGCACCTGTATTCTTACAAAATATATTTATTTTAAATTGCATAATAAGATTTGATGCAGATGGAATTCCAGCAGAAACTGAAACACCAGCACCTAAAAACCACATAAAAAATTGATATTTGTTTTTATATAGATTAAGAAACTCTTTATAATCCATAGGATATCCCTTTATTCAGTTTATTATATCATGAAAAAGCTTATAATTTTTATTTCTTAACAAAACTTCTACAAATATAGTAAAAATTAAATGCAACGGAATTTCTCGGCGAATGATGAAATGTTTATAGGCTGTGAGGTATAAAACCTTATTTTATTTCTTTAATGGTTTTTATTATTTTTAGATATGCCTCAATTTCATTAGGGTTTGCTAAATAAATTTCCTTTATTAGCTCATCTCTGCTTTTGTTTTCAGTTTCGTTAGTTGATACTCCGAACTCTGATAAAGAAATATTTAATACATCAAGCATTTTCAAAAAGCTATTCAAAGCAGGAACTTGTAATCCTCTTTCAATATTGCTTAAATTCTTTTCAGTCATACCAATCTTTTCAGATAATTCTGCCTGCGATAATTTAGCATTTACCCGTAATTGTTTAATTTTCTTTCCTAAAAATTCTTTGTCATCATAAAGAAACATAGTTATTATTCCTTATTATTTATTCAAAATTACCGTACAAATAATAACTAAATAACCCTACGATTTATAAGTTTTATTTATTTTAGAAATTTACAATACCCATATTTAAGTTTTTGTGATATGATTACCATATAGATAATACCTAATCTTAAAAAGTATTATTAGAGGTAATTATATGACGAAATTTTTAGCACAAGATTACAATAAAATGTTTAATATTCTTGAGGAATACCTAACAGACAGGGTACAAGAAATTGACTTGACTATTTTAGAGGCGGTAGAGCAAAGGAAAAATGGCAAAAATTTTAGCTTTGAGGAACATTTACGCGGTTTAGTATATGCTCAACTTAGTGCCTTGGTATCGTGGAAGAAGATTAAGGACAACCAATCAAAACTTGATGAAATTTTTTGTAACTTTGACCGCCAACAATTAAAAGAAAAATCGGCGGAAGATTTAATCAACAAGATTACTGATATAAAATGTCATAACCCATATACGACTAAAAACCAAATGCGGTCATTAAAAGCCAATATTGAAACTTTTGAACGAATTGAGCAAGATTTCGGAAGTTTGGAAAAATTTATAACGCACAGTACGCCGTCTAACATTATCAAATTACTTGCTGATAGTAATAGTACCTATAAAATTAAGTATATGGGTGTTCCGATTGCGTGCGAATATGTTAGAAATGTTGGGATAGATATTATTAAACCGGATGTGCATATTAAAAGAATTGCATCAGCGGACAGATTAAATTTAGTAACCGCGAAATCTGATTACAAAATTATAGATGAATTTCAAAAGCTATCAAAACAAATCGGAATAAGCCAAGCAAAAATGGATTACTTATTGTGGAATTATTGCTCAAAGGGTTATGGTGAAATTTGCACCGCCACACCTAAATGTGAAAAATGTGTAATTAAAAAATATTGTAAGAGGAATAAATGACTATTATTAAGGAAATAGAAGAATTTATAAAAAACTTACCAATGGATTATGAGTTTACTGCAACATGGTTAAAAAAAGAATTAAGTAAACAATATAACCGTCCTAATAGTAGCTATATCCCGTCTGATTATTGTTATAATCGCAAAAATAACGGTATAAATTATGATAACCAACCACATTATTTTATATATTTAGGTCGAAATAAATATAAATTTGTTGGCAAAGATTACGTATATAAAGGCGAAATAGAGCATAACCCAAGAAAAAAATTTTAAATATCTTGTAATCATTTCTCGCTATGTTATTGTAAACAAAAAATATTGGAGTAAATATGAAAAAATTGTTACTTACATCAAGTATTATTGTAATATCATCATTGGTTGTTTTAGCGGATGAAAATATTAAAACCGAAATTTCTAAATACGATAATACATATTTTCTTAATACAAAAACTAAAACAGAACAGATTAACTGTACTGTCGTTTATAGAAAAATTGGTAATCAATATAACAGAGAATTGAGATGTTCTGTTTGCAAAGATGTAGTGTGTATGAAGCGTCAACAGCTTAAAAACACTTTAAAATTTCCAACAGAGGATTGGATAAATTTAGATACACTTGCTTTTGAAAAATATGGCGAATACGCTTTATGGCATAATTCACCAGAAAGTATAGTAAAAGATGCAAAAGAACTTGCTATTGCCAAAAGCTATTATCAATCTAAAAATTGTAATGGAAAATATGAATACGATGTTGTTAATGATAGGTCATATTGTACGGAAACGGTAGATTTGACAAAAGACATGACAAAACAAGAAAAAGAAGACTATTTTAGAGCTAAAGATTTTGAAGAAGATTATGAAAACTTTATAAGATATAAAAGAATGTATCCATAGTGAGGGAAATAATGCCAGTATTTATAATATCACCAAGTGCAATATTTGGAAGTTTTTTATTAGTAGCCTTTTTATATTTCATTTTTGGTGCTGCTTTAGGTATTATTCTTATTACTTATCTTGTAATTGTAATAGGCTATCATATAATAGACCTACTATTGGATTATTTATTAGAATATCTGCAATCAAAAAACGAAACACCAGAAGAACAAAAAACTAGAAAAATGATAAAAGATTGGAGAAATGGAGTATCGCATACTAAAGCAGAAAGATATCCAACAAAATACGAAATAGAACAACAGGCACTAGATAAGATTAAAACGTTAGCAAAGAATTTTGTAACAGATTTTATAGCTAAGGGAAAAACAGAATTTTCGCATGAAGATTTAAAAGATTTTACAGTTCTAATAAAATTTAAAAATGGAATAACAATTCCTGCATTAGAAAAATACTCTTATAAAGAACATCCTTTGTTATTGGATATACTAAAACAAACTTATAACAAATTAAATAATAAATAATTTAGTGCCGGCGGGGAAAAGAAAAACAAAAAAAGAGAACAAGTTTATTATAAATATCCTATATACAGAAGTATAAGAAGTAATAAAATATACAGATACTCTGATGATTACATTGACCTTATTGTCATGACAAAGTTTAGACTAGCATCAAACCGAAATTTTAGGTAGAGATTAAGATGGAGATTGATGAGGGACAGGCAAAAATTTTGTAAAACATTTAATATTTCCTCATAATCATTTTTCTCTGAAATGCTGATTTAGAACAAGTTTTAGGATTATGTAAAAATTTATTGTATAACATAAATTCAGTTATAACAAGGCTTTGTGGGGTATTATTTTTGACAAACGCTCAAAAATTTGGTATTATAGAGGAGTAAATTATAAGAAGCTTTTCGACGTTAGCGAGTGGATAAACGCCCCGGCAGTGGAACCAGATGCCATGGTTATTAAAACAAGGGTTCAGATGTTAGTAGTAGTTGGATGACGAAAAACATCGGTAACTTATCCAGATAATAAACTTTTGAGGACTAGTTTAACTAGCATTTGAATATAATTTACATTTTATCTTGTGGGTTATAAATAAGAAGTACTTAATCAAACTTGATTAAGTTTTATCACTTGTTAGAGTACACTCTAAACAGGCGATAATTTGGTATTTAAAACTCCCTGAATAGACTTAGATTTTGATTTTTCAGTCATTTCAGTGATGAAGCCTTTACTTCAAACACTCGTCATCCTACAAGTAAGTAAAAGGAGATTTTTTACTATGAACAGAATGACGACCAAAGGTCAAAAAGTCGGGTACATCAGGGTTAGCTCCATTGAACAGAACACTGAAAGTCAAAAATCACTGCTGGGAAATGTGGGTATGGACAAAGTTTTTGAAGAAAAGCTTAGCGGAAAGAATACCGAACGTCCACAGCTACAAATGATGTTAGATTATGTTAGAGACGGCGACACCGTTTATGTAAAAGACTTATCACGTCTTGCTAGAAACACCAAAGATTTATTAGATATCGTCGAATATCTTAATAACAAAGGTGTAGGCTTATTTAGTATTAAGGAAAACATTGATACCTCAAGCAATTTCGGCAAACTGATGATTACATTTCTTGCCGCGATTTACGAGTTTGAACGTGCTAATCTTTTGGAACGCCAACGCGACGGTATTGCGGTTGCTAAAAAACAGGGCAAGTACAAAGGGCGAAAGCAAGTGCCGAAACCTGTCAATTTTAGCGAGGTTTACAAGAAATGGCTTAATCGTGAAATTAAATCAAATGTTGCTATCCGCGAGTTGAATATTAGCGAATACGCATTCTACAAGTTCGTAAGAGAGGAGAATGCTAATGGCTAAGAGAAGACGTAACGGAGAAGGATGCTTTTCAAAAAATGGCAATGGGTTTGATTATAGATTTCCGTATAAAGATGAATGCGGAAAAACTAAATATGGATATGTTTACGGTAAGACACAAGAAATATGCCTTGAAAAAGCTGAAAAGCGGAAAGCCGAGCTAGAAGGCAGATGCCCTGAGGATATTACAGGTAACGTAACAGTTGAACAATGGGCAAACTACTGGTTTGATAACTATGTTGTAGGTCATGTTAAAATTACGACTATTAACGACGATAGAAGTATTTTAGACAAACATATCATTCCAGGCATAGGTCACCGACCGTTAAATAGTATAAAAGGATTGAGACTGACTAAGTTCTATAATGATTGCCTAAAGAAAAGTAACGGTAGGGGTGGAACTCTTGACCCGAAAACCGTTAAAAATATTCGTGCAGTTGTAAACAGAATGTTTGAATGTGCATATCAAAATGAACTTATAAAAGAAAATCCTAATAGAAAAGCTAAATATCCGAAATGCACAAAAAAGGAAACACAAATCCTATCACAAGAGGATTACGACAAACTTATAAAGTATTGTTGTGAACAAGGTACTCAATGGGATATGCTTATAGTTTTCTTTCTATGTGTCGGTTCAAGACTTGGCGAAACATTGGGTTTGCAATGGTCAAAGATAAATTTTCAAAAACACGAAATTAGAATTGACCAACAAATGCAGCCAGTTATACACAATGACAAAACCTATAAATACAAGTATAAAAAGCAAATAATTGATTTTACAAAAACAAAATCTTCAAATCGAACAATACCTATGTTTCCCGAAGTTGAACAAATACTCCGCCATGTTAGAAAGTTGCAGGCGGAAAACAAAATGAAACTCGGGCAGAAGTATTGCAGAGATTTAGACCTTGTGTTTGCTCGTAATGACGGTTATTTTATTTGCGATACTACTTTCAGAGCATTTGTTAATAAACGCTTAACGGAAGCAGGAATTGAACACCATAAAATACATTCATTTAGGCATTCTTGTGCTACAACATTGTTTGAAGAAAAAGCCGACATCAAAAAGGTTTCAAAGTGGCTCGGACATAGTTGTATAGGTATAACATTAGATACTTATACTCATGTGTTGCCGCACCATTTAGAAGAACTGGCGGAACTTCAAAGCAATCGTTTCAAACGGATATTCAGTAGTAATGAAAAAGACATTCCAGATGAAATGTTACCGCAAAAAGAAACATCTCAACAAGACGATTGGGGTGCATAAAAAATAATAAGTTGTGGGGATAAAAAGACCTACAATAATTATAGGTCTTCCCTACAATTTACATCAAAAAATAAATATTTTATAAATACCAATAACACTGATTATATCAAGCAAGGAAGTAAATCTAAAATGAGTCTTATGAGCCCGACGAGCTACCAGACTGCTCCATCCCGCGATATTTAATTTGTATGCAAGTGAAATACACTCAACATCTATATTATGCTCCGTAAAAAATAAAAATCAAGTACTTTGTTTTTTTATTTAAAAATAGTTTATACCTACAATTATTATAGGTATATTTGTAGGAGCGGTGTTGGACGAAGTTTTTTGTATTAGAATAATTTTATGCAATATGTAAAAGTTCTTAACCTAAATAATTTAATAGAAGTTTGTTTTAATGTTTATCAAGAAATAGGAAATCAAATTGGAGAACCTCGTACAATACTTTTAAGAAAAATAATTTCTAACTTAGAATGTATAAATGCGTTGTTATCAGTTCAAACAACACATGAAATTCTAATAATTTTAAGAAGTTCAATCGAAACAGTCGTCCTATTTTGCTATCTGACCACTCATTTAGACAAACAACAAGAATACATTTTTGATAGTGAATTAATGGAATTAAAGAATACATTTATACTTATTAAAAACTGGAAAAAAGATATAGATACTGGTAATCCATTAAACTTAAATTTACAAGAAGCTATAAATTATCACGAAGAAATTTTTAATAAACATTTATCAAAACAAAATCAAGAGTATGTTTTAGAACAATTAAAATTAAAAAAATATGAGGTTACTCTTGATAATTTTAATTCAATAGATAAATTCTATAGAACTAATAAGCGCATAAGAAAGCCATTCTTTATGGATATGGAAAAAATGTATTCAGAACTACCTAAACTATATGGCTTAGATGTCGGACTTAGAGACCTTATTTATAGTGATTATAATATAAATTCACAAGTTTCACATGGTCAATATTATATTTGGACACGAGGAATGCAAACTGATGAAAGGTTTATAGAACAAGTTAAATCTCAAATTGCCAAAATCGTAACTTATCCTCTTATGTTTTTAAAAGGACAGGTAACAATCAATTTGAAAAATCTAACAAGACTAAAGTCCATTACTGACCAATTAATACCTAATTTCTATAAATACCAATAACACTTATTATATCAAGCAAGGAAGTAAAACTAAAAAGCGTCTTATGCACCGACAAGCTATATTAAACTTATGATAGCCATATGGCTATATTTCGTATTAATTATTTTTATGATAGCATTACGGTAGATATAGGGATAAAGGTAAATGGAAGATAAATTTTCAGCAAAAGAACAAATGTTAGGATATTTTTATCAACCGCTGTATGCATTGTACAAACTTATGCAAATCGATATAGCGGATGAACCTGACAGTTTTATTATAATTGAAAATTTAGATGATATTGAATTTCGTAGTAACATTGATGCTTTAAAATTAATTCAAACGAAACATCATATAAAATCACAAGGTTCAATAAGCGATAGAAGTTCCGATTTGTGGAAAACTATCAGAATTTGGACAGAAAGAATTGTAAATGATGAAGTTAAATTAGATAATGTTATATTTTCATTGGTTACAACTTCTACAGCTTTTGAAAATAGTATTGCAAGTAAATTGCGTGTAGAAAATCGTAATACACAAGAAGCTTTGTCTACAATTCAAAAAATTGCAGAAGAAGGTTATATAAATGCCCAAAAAAGACAAAATAATCCAGAGTTAAAAAAACATGAAAATGAGGATGCGTATATTGCTTTTTACAAATTGGATAAGAATACACAAAAAAAATTTATAAGCAAAATATACATATGCGATAGCTCATCAACAATAGAATATATTGTTTCAAATATAGAAAAAAAATTACAATATGCATGCAACTCATCAGATAGAAAATACTTTGCCGAAAAACTTACTGGTTGGTGGATAATAAGAGTTATTACATCATTATTAGATAAAAAACAAGAACAAATTACTAAATTTGAGTTGGATGATAAAATTGAAGAATTTAAGGAAGAATTTAAACGAGGAAGTTTACCTATAGATTACGAAAACGAATTTAATGACATTTCAGAAGATAATTTAACTCATAATGAAAAAATATTTATAGAACAACTAAAGACAATTAAAGTAACTCCTAAAACTATCTCTGATGCAATATGTGATTATTACAGAGCATATAATCAAAGAGGTTTATGGGTAAGAAAGAGTAAAATATTAAACTCTCATTTAGAAGAATATGATACAAGACTAACTAACGAATGGTCTAGAGAATTTGAAAATATGATATCTAATATAGACGAAAATTGTCCTGAAAATGTACAAGAAAAGCAAGGTAGAGATTTGTATAATACCATTGGAAACAAAACATTGCCAATTTGTGAAGCTGAAAATCATAAAATAAAAGGGCATTATATTATGCGTGGTTCATTTCATATGCTTGCAAATAAAGTTCATATAGGTTGGCATCCAAACTATAAAGACAAAATGGAAGATTATCAAAAGAGTTTGTTGGCTGAAAATATAGAGGTAATATAATTATGAAAATATGGTCTGAGCGTCCAAAAGAAATTGCATACCTTTTAAATCCAGCTTTTTGTGGAGAAATACTCTACAAAGCAATAGAAGGCTATCAATGCCATTATCCAGTTATGCCATTTTCTTTAATATTTTTCATTCTTCCACTAATGCTATATGACAAAACCTTCGAAACATTTTCTATGAAGATAAGCCATTTAAGTAGGTGGATACAAAGTAAGCCAGAAATACTTGAAGGCTTTGAATACAGGGTAAAAGATTATAAACAAATAACTCAAGAGGCACTTTTATTTCTTTCAAAGCAAGAACTAATAAAAGTATGTGATGGTGGATTTGCAATAATTTCACAAGGTAAAAAGAAAATACAAAAAAGTAATAAGTATTTATATCACTTCTCAGATAAAGCTTACAAGCTCGGAATTTTTCTAGCAAAAGCTGGACGAACTGAAAATGTATATATGATTTTAGGAGTAACACCGTGATGCAATTATTAGAAATCGTATTATATGACAAAACCTTAAACAAAAAACGAACATTATCATTTGTACCTGGAAAAGTAAATATTATTACAGGGAAATCTGCAACTGGTAAATCTACCATAATCGATATTATTGATTATTGTCTATGCTCGTCAGATTGCAACGTATCTAAAAAATTAAAGAAACATATATCTTGGTTTGGATTAAAAGTTTCTTTTGGAGAAGAGATTATATTTATTGCAAGACAAAATCCTGATTTTTTAAATATAAATAAAGTTACTGATGCATATATTTCAGAGGGAGATTCTCCTGAATTACCTCCTAATAACCCTAATATTTCCGTTGCAGATTTAAAAGATACATTATCTAAAAAATTGGGAATAAACAAAGGGAGATTTATTCCTAATAAAACACAAAATCGTTCAGAATTTAATATTAGTATTAGAAATTGTTTGGATTATTGTTTTCAACAGCAAGATATTATATCAAGTAAAAATGCTCTATTTCTAGCTGTTAATGATACATTTAAGAAAAATGATTTAAAAAATACTTTTCCATATTTTTTGGGTGCAGTTGCAGAAGACAAATTGGATTTAATTCGACAAAAAGAAGATTTAAAAAGAAAACTAAAGAAACTTCAAAAAGAGTTTGATGACAATAAAAGAATCATTGGTTCGGGTTTTTCAAGAGGAGTTAGTCTACTATTAGAATGTGTAAATGTTGGCTTACTATCTGAACCTACTTGTGTGCCAACTGATATAAAAGAAATAAAAGATTTATTGATATCGATAAAAGATATTAATCCAGAATTTAACTATGCAAATAATATTACAGAACTTCTTGAACCATTATATTTAACTTCGGCGGCATTAAAACAGCAAATAAAAGAACTTAATGTTGAATTAAATAGTATCGATAGTCGTATCGCAACTTTTGACAAATATAATGAAGAAAGGGTATATCAAAGTCAACATTTAAAACCAATAAATTTATTTAATGAAGAAGAAAAGCAACATTGTTGCCCGTTATGTAACCAAAACATTGATAACATACCAACAGTAAACGAAATCAAAGCTGAACTTGATAGTATATCACAGAGTTTAGAAAAAGTTACAGTAATTTTCCCTAAATTAGAAGAACATAGAAAAAGATTAGAACAACAAAGAAGCGATGCACAAATGTCCTTAAAAGATGTTAGTGATAAAATCTTAGCATTACAAAAACAAGAACAAGAATTCGAAAAGTTAAAATTATTGGAAAATAGATATTTATTAACTAAGGGAAGGGTTTCTTTATGGTTAGATAGCTTTGAAACTTTAGAACAAAAAGATGATTTATTAGAAAGAATTGAATATTTAGAACAAGAAATAAATAGAATCGAGAATATTTTAAACAATGATAATGAAATTGAAAGATTTTATTCAATACTTAATAAGATTAATATTGATATGACAAATCAAAATAAAAATATTCAAACTAATATAGAACATAAAAATGATACATTGAGATATAACGAGAAAAATGTATGTGTGATGATTTATGATGATGACACTGGAGAATTTTATAAAGCAACTGAAGCTGGAAGCGCAGAAAATCATTTATATTTTCATCTGATTACTTTATTTGCATTTCATAATCATTTTATCAAGCACAACAGACCAGTTCCTAGATTCCTTGTTTTGGACCAACCAACTCAAGTTTATTTCCCTGAAGATGAAAAAGATAACAACTTTGTAGAAAATGGGATGCCAACAAAAAATGAAGATAGGGAATCTGTTTTAAATTTATTTAATTACTTATTTAATTATGCAGAACAATTTAAGGGCGATTTTCAAATGATTATTATGGATCATGCAAATATTAACGATTCCCGTTTTCAACAATGTGTACGAGAAGTATGGAGAGACAATTTAGCATTAGTACCATACGAATGGTTATCATAACTCCCATACAGCCCCTCTCATTGTATGATGAGGTTTCATAGTCGCGGACACAAGTTTTCTCAATATGAGATTTTTCTCGGCTTAATAATCCCCGCCTAAATAATTTAGAATGAGAGCATTCTCTGGTTAATGATGAAAAGTTTTAGTGGCGTGAGGTATAAAGTTACCAAAGAAAGAAACTTCATTTAGTTAATGCCATCACAATTTTATAGAAATCTTCTAATTTATCAGGATTACTTTTTAATTTCTTAGTTATCTCGGATATTAAATCTTCTTCGTTATTTTTATGTTCAAAATCAAAAGCCTCTGTAAAAGAACACCCTAAAACATTTAATAAATTTTCTAGGTTAATCATTGATGGATAATTTTTACCATTTTCAATATTACTAATTGTTGTAGGGTCAACATCAATTAGCTCCGCCAATGTTTCTTGGTTAATACCTTTTCTTTTTCTCAGCTCTCTAATTCTTTTACCTAATAGCTCTTTTTTGTTCATTTTATATCCTCTATTTCATGTTAGATATAAAACTTTTCAAATGAACTTAACTGAACTCATTAAACACTTGTAAAATGATTTGAAATCATTTAATATGAATTTGTACTCAATTTAATCTCAAATAATGAGTGTGAGCTAATAACAAAATAAAAATATGGAGTATGTAAATGTACGACATTTTAGATAAATTATCAGAAAATAAAGTTACAGTTATATTTTTTGCCTCAACATCTCGATTTTATAAGGAAGTTGTATGTAATGCAAAAAAATTTTCAGATTATAAAGAAATAATAGAAAATGATTTGTTAAAACATATTATCACCGTAAAGAAAACTAAAAATAATAATCCAGAACAATATAAAAAAGAATTTTTACTTTTAGGACGACTGGTAGATTCTTATATTGCAGATTGGAAAGGTTTTCAAATTTTTTATAATGACAAGGAGGGGACAAAAAAGAAACTTGTAGAAACTTATAATTGTTATAGAGATTCTTTAGATGAAGAAATAACAAAAAATTACTGTACTAAAAAGGATAATTGTCCATTTTGTTGCTATAAATGTGGAATATTTACATCCTCGGATATATCCTTTGAAAGTTTTGATGATTTTGAAATGTTTGAATATGAACATAATATAACACCATATGGCGTATTTGATAAATTAGGAAATTTTAATATTGATAAAGAGATTTTGGTAAATGACCTACTTCAAAAATTAAGTAGATTTTCACTATGTCCCAATTTAGATATAGAAGAGCTAAAAGGCAGTATTAATGATTTTCCATTAAGTATAAATCCCAATAGAGATAAAGAATGGGGTTATGATATTGACGACAATAATAAAGTTATTGGAATAATAAAAAACAAAAAATCTAGACATATAATATCGCATTCATTTTCTAGAGAAGAAATTGAAGAAATAAATAGAATTTTCGGAGATAAGAATGACAGATAAATTAAAAAATTTAAAACAAGAGTTTAAAAATTATTTAATAGAAAAATACCCAAATGTAAATAAAAATACTATAAACACATATATTGGAGATGCTTTTTATGCTTATCGTCATGAATTGGAATTAGGTATTCATTTTTTTGATTTGTTTAAATCTATTGATGCAATATCTAGATTTAAAAACAATCTACGAGAACAACAGGTTAATAAACTAGTTAAACATCCTAAAAATAGTTCAAGTGCATATATTTGTGGTCTTAAAAGGTTGTATGCATTTTTTAATGAAAAATATAATGGTGTAGAAAATTTTATTAATTTGGAGTTGCAATAATTTCTCGTTATGTAATAACTAATAAAAAGGATAACAATGGAATATTTATTTTTTGTTTTATTTTTATATACTTTTAGAAAAATTGTTATAGAACTAATTTTAATTTTTATTATAGCTTGTATTTTGGTATTTATTTCAAAAAATATTATACTAATTGGAGTAGGAATTTTAGTTACTATTGGAATATTAGTAGGAATAAGACTTTTTACAGATTATCTAAAATATAAAGACGAAACATCAGAACAAAGAGCGGAACGACTTAAAACAGAAGAAATGATTAAGGAATGGCAAAAAAGATATTATTAAAAATTTTAGGTGGGGCGGAAAGAAAAAGAATAAAATAAGATTGTTATAAAATTACTCTTATTATCGTATAGGAAATAGTAATCCATATAAAATCATTAGTGAATATATTGAGAGTATTATCATGACAATGTTTAAACCTAAATTAAGCTAAATTTTTTATTAGAGATTAGTAGAGAGATTGGTGAGCAACAAATTAAAATTTTCTTATTTAACCGATGATTATGTTGAGATTATTCTCAAAAGTAAATTATAGCACTGTTCAAAAGAAAATTTTAGGCGCAATCAAATGTACTGTTTGGTGAGAAAAACATAAAAAGTTTACAAATCTTCAAGTTTTATTGACGAGAATTTGAAAAATTTGTATCATGGATATGTAGACTGGATTTTGCGGTTTTGTAAAACGCTCCGGCAGTAGAACCAGATGCCACGATTACTAAAACAATGGTTCAATGTTAATATGTGATGATGAGAACACATCGTCGCTCAACAAGATAATAAACATATAGAGCCAGCACGCCTGATAGTAGGTATAAGGTTGATATTTATGACTAGTCTGCACTTTATCTTGGGAGTTTTAAATAGTCGCAACTTAATCTTAATTGATTAAGTTTTATCACGTTGTAGGGTACACTCTAAACGTGGGAAATTTTGGCGTTTAAAACTCCCTGAATAGACTTAAATTTTTGTTTTTCAGTCATTTCAGTGATGATGTCTTTACTTCAAACACTCGTCATCTTACAAGTAAGTAAAAGGAGATTTTTACTATGAACAGAATGACAACCAAAGGTCAAAAAGTCGGGTACATCAGGGTTAGTTCCATTGAACAGAACACTGAAAGTCAAAAATCACTGCTGGGAAATGTTGGTATGGACAAAGTTTTTGAAGAAAAGCTAAGCGGAAAGAATACCGCACGTCCACAGCTACAAATGATGTTAGATTATGTTAGAGAGGGCGACACCGTTTATGTTAAAGACTTATCACGTCTTGCCAGAAACACTAAGGACTTACTAGATATAGTAGAATATCTTAATAACAAAGGTGTAGGCTTATTTAGTATCAAAGAAAGTATTGATACCACAAGTAACTTTGGCAAATTGATGATTACATTTCTTGCCGCGATTTACGAGTTTGAGCGTGCAAATCTATTAGAAAGACAGCGAGACGGCATTGCCGTTGCTAAAAAACAGGGCAAGTACAAAGGACGAAAGCAAGTGTCGAAACCTGCCAATTTTAGCGAAGTTTACAAGAAATGGCTTAATCGTGAAATTAAATCAAATGTTGCTATACGCGAGTTGAATATTAGCGAATACGCATTCTACAAATTTGTAAGAGAGGAGAATGCTAATGGCTAAAGATTTGACTCCAAAAATTAAAAGACCTAAACGCAAAAATGGTGAGGGCTGTTTTACGAAAAGTACTGACGGCAAATACATTGAATATAAAGTTACTTATCATGACGAATTTGGTAAAAGTAAAATAAAATCTTTTTCTAGAAAAACTAAAGAAGAATGTTTAATTGCGTACAAAGAATGGAAAGCAGAATTAGAGGGTCGATGTTCTGATGAAATTTCAGAAAACTGTACAGTTGCACAATGGGCAAATACTTGGTTTGAAAATTTTGTCGTTGGTCATGTTAAAGTTACAACTATTAGTGATGATAGAAGTATTTTGGATAAACACATCATTCCTGGTTTAGGACATCGCCCACTAAAAAGTCTTACAGGTCTAAGACTTACAAAATTTTATAATGATTGTCTAAAAAAGAATAATGGTAAAGGTGGAACTCTAGACCCTAAAACAGTTAAAAATATTCGTGCTGTTGTAAATAGAATGCTTGAATGTGCATATAAAAATGAAATTATAAAAGAAAATCCTAATAAAAAAGCAAATTACCCAAAATGTACAAAAAAAGAAATAGAAATACTAACACAAGAAGACTATAATAAATTTTTCAAATACTGTATTGAAAAAGGTACACAATGGGATATGCTTATAGTGTTTTTTCTTTGTGTCGGTACAAGATTAGGCGAAGCATTAGGCTTGCAATGGTCAAAAGTTAATTTTGAAAAACGAGAAATGAGAATTGCACAACAATTACAAGCTGTACCAAATAATGACAATAACTCAAAATATAAATATAAAAAAGAAATTATTGATTCAACAAAAACTAAAACATCAAATCGTACAATACCAATATCAGATATAGTTTATAAAATTTTACGCAGAGTAAGAAGTATACAAGCTGAAAACAAAATGCGTTTAGGTGTTAAATATCATAGAGATTTAGACCTTGTTTTTGCAAGAGATGATGGCTATTTTATTTGTGATACAACATTTAGAGATTTTGTTAATAAAAGACTTGAAGAAGCTGGCATTGAACATCATAAAATACATTCATTCAGGCATTCTTGTGCAACAAATTTCTTTGAACACAAAGCAGATATTAAAAAAGTTTCAGCTTGGCTAGGGCATAGTAGTATTGGAATAACTTTAGATACTTATACTCATGTTTTACCACATCACTTGGAAGAACTTACTGAATTTCAAGACAAACAATTTAAACACATTTTTCATAGCAATGAAAAGGATATACCAGATGAAATGTTACCTCATAAAACTTTTGCACAAGAGGACGATTGGGGAGCATAAAAATGAAAATTTGGGGATAAGAAGACCTATAAATAGACCTACAAAAATTATAGGTCTTCCCCACAATTTTTATCAAAAAGTAAGTATTTTATAAATACCAATAACACTGATTATATCAAGCAAGGATACTAATTTTAAAAGAGTCTTATGAGCCCGACGAGCTACCAGACTGCTCCATCCCGCGATAAATTTTCTTACACTCTATTATTAAATGCTAAAAAACAAAAATCAACCCCTTGAATTACCAAAAAGTTTTGTTAACAAATGTAACAATATTGTAAAAATTAATCAATTCAGAACCTTCACGTTTTTTATCGGAATAAAAACGCCTCGTGTGAAAGGAGAAAAATATGATACCAACAAATTTATCCCCTGTTGCTAAGCAACTACCAGAATACCTATTTTACAAACTTCCTAACAATAAAGGATATCGAATGTTCACAACAAAGCCGACTGCTATCTCACACACTTTTGATTTAAATATTGGGAAAAAAACATTAACAGATGCTATAAATCTAAAGTTTGACCGTGACTATAAAGGAACTCAACTAATAAAAAAATTATTTAATTTACAAGAAATTCACTGTCGCAGCAATCCTGATGTTCTTACTGTCAATCTAGAAAAGAAAAATGTAAAAAATCAAAATGAAGCTAACGCAATAGTAAGATTTATCAAAAGTTTAAGTAATAAAAAGAATAAACCTGTTGTTGTAAAAGATTTAGCCTATGATCCATATACCTTACCAGGGTTCATTGATAATGGATTTATGGATATACATACATGTAAAACTGTCCGTAGAAACAAAATCCATCAAGCCGGCGATGAACTGAAAAGCTCGATTGATTCTAGGGATTTGTTTGGAATATTAGACAATATTAATAATTACATAGATGTGTTACTTCGAAGAGAGCCTGCAACCAAAGCTAAATCTAATAAAACACTAAAAAAAGCTTTAAAGAAAGCAAATAATAATGATTATAAATTAAGAATGCTGCATGATAAATTGTCTAATTTAGTATATATACCATAGAAATAATAAAAAAAGGCCGAGATATATTATTGCGGCTTTTTTAACATGTAATTTGTAAAGTTATGTAACAATATTTAATAGTTTATGAAATTTTACATAAGTTTTATACTTTATATATATACAAAACGAATTCATAATATAAACCTTTCATACAACCTACACACTAACCTTCTACACATGAGGAATTAATTAAAAAAGATTCCAAAACCTTTCTTTTGAAGAAAGGTTTTTTTTTAGTCTATTGAGTGAACAGCATATTTGTGGTAATATACTATGTGAAAGAGGAGCTTAGTTAGATGGGCTACAAAATATTATCAAAGAGAGAATTATGTCCTAATCAGTATGAAATAACTATTGATGCGCCTTTTGTCGTACGTAACGCCAAAGCTGGCCAGTTTATTATTTTTAGAGCAGAAGAGAATGGGGAAAGAGTACCGCTAACAATCGCTGATGCTAATAAAGAAACCGGAGAGCTTACACTTGTTTTTATGGCAGTAGGCTACTCAACTAAAAAACTTGCTGCTCTTAATGAAGGCGATGAACTCGTTGATATAGTAGGTCCTCTTGGACAGCCTACACATATTGAAAAGTATGGCACTGTTGTTTGTCTGGCCGGAGGCTATGGCGCTGCACCCTGCTATCTTATTGCCAAAGCTTTTAAAGAAGCTGGTAACAAGGTTTATATGATTATGGGTGCCAGAAATAAAGAATTGATATTCTGGCAGGATAAAATGAAAGATGCATGCACAGAATTATTTATAACGACAGATGACGGATCTTTAGGTGAAAAAGGATTTGTCACACAAGTTTTAGATAGGCTTATTAAATCTGAAAAGATTGATTATGCCATTGCAGTTGGACCAATGCCAATGATGCGTGCAGTCGCTGATTTGACCAGAGATAAAGGAATTTATACAGAAGCAAGCATGAACCCTATCATGGTTGACGGCACAGGTATGTGCGGAGCTTGCAGGGTGACGGTTGGCGGAAAAACTAAATTTGCCTGCGTTGATGGACCGGATTTTAATGCACATGAAATAGACTTTGACGAAGTTATTAATAGAACAAAGATTTATAAAGATCAAGAAAAAAAACGCAGTGAAAACTGCAATTTATTAAAAATGGCGAAGTAATAATATAGGAGATAATTAATGGCACCTCGTGATCAAGAAAAAGCAATACCTTTATGTCCTCTAATGAGCGTTGGCTCACAGGTAGAAATTGTTTGTATGCAAGAAAACTGCGCATGGTATCTGAAAAACTATAAGATATGCTCGGTTTATATGATGGCACATAATTCTATGCTTGATGTTCAAGCCAAACAAGCAAAGGCGAAACAAGCGCAGAGTAACAATGGATAGAAATTAGCAAAGCCGGATTTATACCGGCTTTTTATATTAGGAGAGAAAATTAATGGAAAATACTGTCGTTATCGGCGCCCAATGGGGTGACGAGGGGAAAGCGAAGATTACAGACTTGCTTGCGGAGAAAGCAGATTTAATCATTAGATATCAAGGCGGATGTAATGCCGGTCATACAGTTGTAGCGGGGGGGAAAACATATAAATTTCACATGATACCTTCTGGAATATTATATGATAAAACAATCTGTTTTATTGGAGCTGGAACGGTTATACATCCGGAATCTTTTGAAAGGGAGCTTAATGAGCTTAAGGCTGAGGGAGTTGATTTCAAAAATCTAAAAATATCACCTCTGGCCTCTATTACAATGCCTTATCATATAGAAATTGACGGTTACAGCGAAGCTCACTCGGGTAAGGGTAAAATTGGAACAACCAAGAAAGGCATTGGACCGACATATACAGATAAGGCCGCTAGAATTGGTTTTAAAATTCAAGATTTATATTCTTTTGAGGCACTTAATGAAAAAATAGACATGATTCTTCCGATAAAAAATAAGATGCTGAAAAATGTTTATGGATTAGAAGAATATACGCGTGATTGCATTCTTTCATTATGCGAAAAGTATGCCGAACTCTTTAAGCCATATGTATGCTTTGATTGGCAGGATTTATTAAACCGCTATAAAGACAAGAAAATCCTTTTTGAAGGCGCTCAAGGTGTTATGCTTGATGTTGATTATGGTACTTATCCATTTGTAACAAGTTCAAACCCTATTGGAGGCGGAGCTGCCGTTGGAAGCGGCTATGGCCCTGCAATGATAAAGGAAGTAGTAGGGGTTTCAAAAGCATATGTAACTAGAGTTGGTGAAGGACCTTTTGTTACAGAATTAACCGACGAAACAGGAAAAATGATTCAGGATATTGGTCACGAATTCGGGGTTACCACAGGCCGCCCTAGAAGATGCGGCTGGTTTGACTCTGTTATTATGAAATATGCTGTTTTAGTCGGCGGCATAACTAAAGTTGCACTTACCAAAATTGATGTATTTGACACTTTTGATGAGATTAAAATCTGCACTGCTTACAAAGACTGTAGAAATGATAAGGTGTATACGACTTATCCTACAGATGTATTTATTCATAAGTATTTAGAACCTATCTATGAAACAGTGCCCGGCTGGAAAACTCCAATCAGCAGCATTAGAAAATATGAAGATTTGCCGGAGAATGCAAAAAAATACATTGAAAAGGTAGAAGATTTAATCGGAGCCCCAATAGGAATTATAAGTGTCGGCCCAGATAGAGAGCAGACAATATTCAGATAAAAAATAACCGGATAATAAATCCGGTTATTTTTTATTTTATAATTTTTCAGGGTTTCTCAAAGGAATTAATCTGTCTAAGTCAGAGTTAACACTGAAGTAAAACCTTGCGGTGTTTTCGTTATAATCTCTTCCGAGAGGGAAACCTACACCGATCTGTGCTGTAAGCCAGTCTGTAAAGTTTACGTATGTACCAAAACCTACTGAATGCAAGAACTGTTGAGGATAATTATAAATACCGCCGTTTTCACCTAACCAGCCCCAATCATAGAATACTGCAAGTTTCAATCTTTCATCTACCCTTGGGAGAATTCTATCGAGGAATGGAACAGGAAATCTATATTCAACAGTACCGGTCACACCGTAATCACCGATTAATTCAGCCGGCTGGTAACCTCTTAATGTATAAGGGCCGCCCATCTGCATTTGTTCAGCTGCAAACAATTTATTTGGAGAGTACTGACCATTTACTCTTACAATACCCATACTTCTGCCAAATAGTCTTTGAACACGGGTAGCACCTGCTGTAACTTTAAAGAATGTAGTATCCTGTATTGCACCGTGACCATCACCGCCCATACCGAAGTCAACACCTAAATTTCCTAACCAACGTCCGTAGTTATCATCAGTCATACCATATAATCCGGAACGCCATACATTCAAGTTATAATTTGATAATCTTAAAGGATTGCCTGCAATATTTGCTGATGTATTTGCATTTACATAGTCATAACCTGTATAGAATATCAAATCTGATTTAGCAGTTTGTATAATAGGCTGTGTTAATTTAAAGAAATAGCTTTGTGCGTTACCTTTAACATTTAAGTTTTTGTAAGGTCCGCCCAGTCTAACATGAGAGTCAGAAAAATCGAAAGACAATCTTGTTCCATATGAAGATACCGGTAATGAGTATCCAGCCATCCAGCCTGTTGCACCGGATGAAAGAATAGTACCGCCGTAGATTTTATCACCTAAACCTGTAAGGTTGTCCATACCTACAAGGAATGAAACTCTTTGAGAGCCGGTATAAGAACGGCCGTAGTCATCATAGGAGAAATTAAGATTAACAGGGAATCTATCTCTTACATTCAAGGTGATTGTAGTGTTCTCATCGCCTTCTGCCTGTCTTTCAACTTCAGTCTGCACTTGAACATAATCTTCCTTGTTAATTTCTTTCATTGCTCTTTGAAGGTTTTTAGCATTGAACACATCACCTTCTCTAAGCCCTGCTTTACCCATAATAATGTGGCGCAAGTACCATTCTCTGGTCCATTTTTCGCCTTCAATATTCATTTCGCCGACTTTACTTTCAACAATTCTTATTGTCGCAACACCATCAACAATTCTCTGAGGAGGAACTGTTGCATAAGATGTAAGGTAGCCTTTTGCTCTATAATAATTTGTTACTTTCTGACATACTTCCAGCAGTTCATCAAAGAAAACATCTTCTCCTAGAACTTCAAGACCTAGTTTTTCTAGTTCTTCTGAAGGTATTTTTGTATTACCTTCAAAATTTATTTTTTGAAGTAAAAAGTGAGGATTGTATAATACACCCTCTCTAGCTTGATTTTCTTCTATTGAAGCATCATAAATCTGTTCATCTTTACTTACATCATCAAATGACTGAATATAACTTCTATCAATTTGATAATGGTTAATATTTTGCAATTCAGTAGTATTATATGCTCCGGGGTTATATCCGCCGAGTTCTGATTGAACTTGAGCCGGCAAAACTGTTCCAGCCATAGGGTCTGCAAATGCCTTATTTACAGACAAAAGGCATAAAACGGTGAGCAAATAGCTTATTTGTTTCTTCATAATTTCCGTATTCCTAAGTTAGATTATTGGGTTGTAATATTAGTACACCTGACATTATATTTTAATTAAAAACCCAAAACAAATTTTATTGCCAGTTTGTAACAAAATATTAACGTAACATTATATATTTTAACTCGTTTATGAATTTTTGTAAAGATATTAGCGTATGAAAGTTATAAATAAGTCTAATGGTGGAATTATATAATTAGCAGCTAAAAGGAGTTCTAAATTGGTAGCAGCCGTTCAAGCAATACATTCAGCCTATTCTGATCCTGAGTATTTAAGAATACTTCAGGAGTTAATGAAACTTGGAATTGCTCCAAGCGGGAATAAAAGTATTGACAAAACGAAGCTTGAACAGGCGAAGGCAGAATTAATTCAAAAAATTCAAACAAGACAGGAGGAAGAACAAAAGCAGAATTTGCAGGTTCAGCCTCTTGAGGCTGCTCAAGATACCCAAAGAGCACAGTTGGAAGAACTAAGACCAGGTGCAACAACTGTTGCAGAGTTAAACAAACTATATTTTGGATTATAAAAAGAGCTCTGAAAATCAGAGCTCTTCCGGTTATTTTTTGGTTATAAAATCTAAAACCCCGTTTATAAATGTAAGCGGGTGAACAGGGCACCCTGGTATGTACAAATCTATCGGATATTTTTCCAAAAATTCTCTATTTAGTTTAGAAGAATTTTGGAAAACACCGCCAGAAATTGCGCAAGCTCCTGCCAGTATTACTATTTTAGGGTCAGGAGTAGATTTATAGCAGTCTTCAAGAGCATAAGCCATATTCTCTGAAATAGGTCCTGTTATTACAATTCCATCAGCGTGACGAGGAGAAGCTACAAAATCAATACCAAACCTTCCCATATCAAAGTTGCAGTTTGAGCACGCGTTTAATTCCATTTCACATCCGTTGCATCCTGCAGCTGAAACCTGTCTGAGCTTTAATGATTTTGAAAAAACTCGTCGAATCTCTTTTCTTGCTGTTATTGCAGCTTTTTCGAATTCTTCCGGCGTCATATTTTCTGTAATAACAAGTTTATTTCTGTCTGTTGACGACAATTTATAATAGTTGCTGAATTGTACAGACTGACATTTACAAGCACCGCAAAGCGTACATTTGCCCATATCAATAGACAAAGGATTGGCTTTCAATGCACCTGTAGGGCAGACACTTTCGTCAACATCACCGCATTGTTTTAAGATTGGGAAACCTCTAAATTGACTGCGCATTGGCGCATTTGGAATATCCGGTATGAATTGATTTCCCTGAAAATATTTTAATTTAATTATATCAAACATTTTTATCTTCCTTTTTATAAATCATTACCACAATATGACAAGTTAAAACTCTTGTTACAGAGCGGGAAGTCAGAAACTCCATTATTTCTCACAGCCATTGCAAGCATATACCAATTGTTGAATGATGGATCTTTCATCTTGTATCTTAAAAGTTCACCATTAGCACCTGTTAAAGCAATATGAACAATCTCGCCTCTCCATCCTTCAGTCATTGAAATAGCAAAAGCATTTGGAGCAAGAGTTTTGTTTGGATTTGTTAAAATCTGCTCATTTCTGAACTCCTTAAGCTTGTCTAAAAGTTTTTTAACAATCTGCATAGATTGTTTAATCTCTTTATAGCGGAGTTTAAATCTTGAATGCACATCACCTGTTGCTTTAAAAGGTTTAACAACATCAAGAGAGGTATACCATTTATCGTTAAAATCGAATCTTGTATCAATATCAACCCCTGATGAACGCGCTGCCATACCTACTACGCCGAGAGCCTGTGCTGTTTCTGTTGATACAACACCGGTTCTTTCCATTCTTGATATACAGGAAGGAGTTTTCAGCATAACTTTTGTAGTTCTGTCAACAGTTTTTGCAACACCGTCAAGCATATCTATAATCTTTTTAGACAAAGCCTCATCAATATCGAAGTTTACACCGCCGACATTAATTAACCCTCTGCCAAAACGGCTTCCAGAGATTTCAAGCATTGTATTAATAACAAGAGTTCTTGTTATACCAAAAATTGAAGCCCCCATTAAATAAGCCATATCTCCGGCAATTGCCCCCATATCACCGATATGTATTGCAATTCTCTCCATTTCCAGAGCAACACGTCTAATTATTTGAGCCTTTGAAGAAACTGGCGTATCCGATAAAGTTTCCATTGCCTGAGAATATGCCATATTATAACCAATTACAGAATCACCGCAAACAGATTCTGCAAGCCGATTGTTATATCCTTTACCTTTTAAGAAAAGTTCTTCCACACCTCTATGCTGGTAGCCGAGCATAATCTCCAAATCATACACTTTTTCACCCTGACACATAAATCTGAAGTGCCCCGGTTCAATTACACCTGCGTGAATTGGTCCTACAGCAACCTGATGGATATCTTCTCCCTCCATTTCAAAAAACGGGTAAGCATCCTGATTGTTTCGAACCGGCTTCAGCCAGGGGTGATTAAGAGGTTCTATTCCAAACTCTTCATAGAACTCTCTTTCAAAGATATGAAATGCCGGAAATTTCTGAGTAAACGATTCATATGATTTTACATCCGGTGTAAACAGAGATGATGTCACATAAAGTTTACCTATCTTATCATCAGCCATAACAACGTATAGTCTCACATTATTAAATTCTTGTTTTCCGAAGAAACCAACTACACGCATTTTCATTTTTTCAACATCCGCTTTTATCTCTTCGATTGAAATTGTCGGAATATCAAAAGCATTTATTTTCTTATTGTTTTCAGTTATTATCCAATTCATAGTTACCTTCTTTTTAAAAAATGTCTACGTGCGCAGCACTAAAAACCTTTTACAGCAAAAATTATCATTTTTATAAGCCCTTGCGGCATATAAATACCGATAACAAATGCTAATATAAGCATTATTATTTGAGGAGCATACATTGTCCAAGAAAGTTTTTTATTCTCGGCTTCCGCAGAATGCTCGTTTTTACCGGATGAAAATGCCATTTTGATAACAGCCTTTCCAAGTCCAAAAAGAATAATTGTTAACAGTAGCAAGAATAATGCGCATAAAACATAATGTTCTTTTAAAAACATTGTCTTAACCATTAAAAATTCGCTTATGAACAGTACAGACGGCGGGAATGCTGCAATACCAAGGAAAGAAGCAACCCACAACCAGCCAGTTTTTCTATCATGTTTCATAATTCCTGTTACAGATTTTATTTTCTTTGTTCCATAAAGTTCCAATATATTTCCGGAAGTAAGGAAGAAAGAAGCTTTAATCAGAGAATGTCCGATTAAATGAATCATAGCAGCAAGCATACCTACTCCGCCTAATGCAGTTCCTATAGCAAGAATACCCATATTTTCGATTGAAGAATAAGCCAGCATTCTTTTGTAATTATTTATATGATAAACAAATACAGCTGTTACAAACAATGAGATAAATCCCATTACCAGAAGCATAATCCTTGCGTAATCAGCACATCCAGCCAGAACCATTACTCTAAATACATTTACTATCATTAAAAATGCCGAGTTCAAAAGTGTTGCAGATAACAAAGCTGATATCGGCGAAGGTGCTTCGGCGTGTGCGTCGGGAAGCCAGAAATGCACCGGTGCAAGCCCCATTTTTGTACCAATACCAAACAGTATGAACACAAATGAAAGCTTTAGCCAGAACTGGTTAAACAAAGCTGCATTGTCATACAATTGGTTATAGAATAAAGAGTTTAAATTTCCTGTTGCAATTGTGAGAAGAATAATTCCTACAAAAGCAAGAGCAATACCAATTGAACAAATAAATACATATTTCCAAGCCGCTTCAATAGAATGCTTAGTTTTGTGGAAATATATCAAATATGCACTGGCCAGTGTTGTTCCTTCTATGAATACCCACGCAGCGCCAAGATTTGAGCTTAATATTGCACCGGTCATTGAAAATACAAAGAACAAAACCATATATGTATAATGTCTTAATTTTCTGGTTAAAGAACTGTCGTTTTTAAGATATCCGTTATTATAAACAGCAACAGCCAGAAAAACAATTGACATAACCATTAAAAATATTTTATTTGTATCATCTACTGCAAAGAACTTGCAGGGTTTTATCATTGGCAGGAAATCCCACCCCATACAAAATGCCAATGATACGATAAAATGCATAACTGCATATATATTAATCATCAAATTATTTAAAAATTTGTTTTTAAATATAAACAGTATCAAACACGCAATTAGCGGAAATAATAAAATTAAATTAATCATTGTACTCGTAATCCTTCAAATCTGATAATTGTGAAACTTCCAAGTCGTCGAATTCATTATTAATCTCTTTGACAAGCATACCTAAAATGAATACGGCAATAAATATATCAAGCAATACGCCAAGGTTAACAATAATCGGCATTTCTTTAGCCACTGATAATGATAAAAGAAATATTCCGTTTTCCATTGTTATAAAACCAATTACATTTGATAAAACTTTATGTTTAATTGTAATCAGCCACAGGCTTATTATAATCATTGCGCTTGAAACACCAAAATACATTGGAGAAACAAGCTTAAATGCCGGAGTATTAATATTAGCAATCAAAAATCCTGCAAATAAAATTACGCTTGATATAACTAAACAGTAAAAGTGAGGAATATTTGCATCCGTATCTCTGTGCGCGTGAGTCTTTTTAACCACCTTTTTCAAAAATATCGGAATAACCAACGCTTTTACTATTAAAGTTTCTATAACAATAAATAAAAATCCGATTATATGAGGCATACTTGCCATAATAGATTCCAGTCCGGACGGTTCTTTAGCAATACCGGACAAGCATACAAAGAACAACAGCCAGCCTTGAATAATAAGCATATTGACGTGAGCTGCCAAGCGGCTTGTTGAAGCTATGTATATCATTGATAAACCTAATAAAATTATAAATATATTTTCCATGATGTTTTTCCTATATACCTGTAGTTATAAATTCAACCATTTTCATTTACCCCTACCTCCTAGCCGCCGTAAACTCTATATGTTACCAGAGCTAATATAATTAACGCAGTGATTGACATAATAAATATAAACTCAAACACATGTGTCATTCTAAATCTTGCCATTGAAGATTCTACCGTACCGATTACGATAGAAAGAACAAATATAATAGCTAAGAAAGCAAGTAATGTTTCCCAGCCTCCGAGTGAAGCCGGAATTATAAGATTTGCAATCAATGCCTCAAAAATAAACATCTTAATTGCAGAAGCCCAGGTAATTAGTCCTAAATCTTTTCCAGAGTTGTCCAAAATCATAACTTCGTGAATCATAGTCAGCTCAAGGTGAGTAGTAGGATCATCAACCGGCACCCTGCACCCTTCAATGAGCAGCATTATAAACAGAGTTACCGCAGCTAGAATAATAATTAATATTCCATAACCGCCTGCATTTTGAAGAATGAGCTTGAAGCTTTCAAATGTATAGTTTTGAGTCAAGGCTGCAATAGAACCCAGGGCAATAAAGAATGCCGGCTCAACTATTGTAGAGAAACATGCTTCTCTAGAAGCCCCCATTCCTTCAAAACTGCTTCCTGTATCTAATGCTGAAAGCAGAGAAAAGAATTTGCCAAGTCCGAGAACATACGAGAATATTACAAATGCAAACGGAACATTAATTATAGGACTTCCGAAAGTCAATGGAACAAAGAGTGATGCAAAAATTACAGATGCAAACCCAACTACCGGCGCAAATTTAAATACCCAAGAAGTTGTTTCACTTATAACTGCCTGTTTCTTCATCAATCTTATAAAGTCCCATAGCGGCTGCCAGATGCTTACACCCTTTCTGCCTGCCCAGAAGGCTTTTGTTTTCTTGATTACACCAATCATCAAAAATGGTACAAACAAGAGTATTATTATATTTATACAAAAGATAGTCATTTCTAACCCCCAAAATAAATCATACCGATTATTGCCAATATCAGAAAGATTAAACCGAACAGAATGTACTGCTGGATATTACCATTCTGAATTCTCTCGAACTTGGTAAGAAATTTTTCATCCCACATTACAAGAGGTTTTACAATATAAGCTTCTTCTATGTCCTCTATTTCAAGTTCATAATAAGCTTCCTTAGGGAATAGTTCCTTGGGTTTCTTAATATGTGAAACTCTTTTGAATAAAGGTTTCAATGTTGAAATAAATAAATTTGCATAAGAAGAACCTGTGTATTGTACGTGGTTATTAAGCCTGTTGTATCCGCAGCCCCAGGTATTGCTAATTCTAGCTTTTCTGTTCACGATAAGTTTTACAATGAACATAACAGCTACAACTGCAAAGAATATTAAGAAGAACCAGCTGAAATCAGATAGAATCAAGCCGAATGTATTCTTAAATACTTCATCCAGAGCCGGATTAGCTGCATATTTATCAACATTAACCAACATTGATACAGGCCACATTACTATTGATATAAAGTACTGAGGGAACATTCCGATAAAGAATGCCAGAAAGGCAAGTATTACCATAGGAATAAGCATAACCCTCGGCACATCTTCATTTACATGTTCAACGCATTCAGTTCTAGGATTACCAAGGAAAGTAATACCAGCTGCCTTTGTAAAGCACAACATTGCCATTGTACCAACCATACCCAGAGCAGCAATTGAAAGAATCAGCACCAGAAACAGGCTGATTTCTGAAGCAGGAATACCCATTATCATACCCGCATAAATTAGAAATTCACCAATAAATCCGTTAAACGGAGGTAATCCGCAGATTGCGATAGAACCAACAATAAATAATAGACCAGTATAAGGCATTTTTTTCATCAATCCGCCTAAAAGCTCCATATTTCTTGTATGAGTCTTTAAATAAACACTTCCTGCTGCAAAGAACATTAATTCTTTGAATATTGAGTGGTTTAATATATGGAGAATACCGCCAGCAAAGCCTAAAACAGCCACATAAGGATTTCCGTAAGTTAAGCCGAGCATACCAACACCGATACCAATACCGATAATGGCAATATTTTCAATACTTGAATATGCAAGAAGCCTTTTTAAATCCTGCTGTGTTACTGCGTACAAAACACCGTACAAAGCAGAAATAACAGCTATTGTTAATACTGTATAAGAAATCATTTTTGACGGCGTACCGACAAATAAAAGAAATCTCAAAATACCATAAATACCGGTTTTAATCATAACACCGGACATAATACCTGATACATGGCTCGGTGCAGCAGGGTGCGCATCCGGAAGCCAGTTATGAAACGGTACAAAACCTGCTTTGATGCCGAAGCCGACAAATGCAAGCAGGAATATTAGATTTGCCATTGAAGCATCATTATGCAGATAATAAGCATATGCTCCAAAATTCAAGCTGCTGGTTTTTATATTTAATAGAATAAATGCTGCCATAATAAATATGACTGATAAGTGCATGTAAACTAAATATTTAATACCGGCTTTCAAAACTTCTTTCTTTTCTCCTTCAAATATAACAAGGAAGAAAGAAGATAATGACATTATCTCCCAAACAATAAGGAAGAATAATGCATTTTGAACCGTAACAACCATAGTCATTGACGCGATTAACATCATTAAAAAGAAACAGTGTGATGAAACATTCATACCTTTATTAAGGTAAGGTTTCATATACCCGTTTGCATAAAGAACCCCGAGAAAGCTCATGATTGAAATTACAATCAAAAAGAAAGCTGTAAGGGGATCTATAATGAAATCTACATTTCCTGTAATAGGAGATAATTCAACAGTTTTGATAAGCGGAATACCTTTAATCAAAACTGCAACAGCCGGTAACATCATTGTCAGGGCTGATAAAAAAGAAAAAATAGAGCAAACTTTAAATTTCCATTGCTCTTTCACCACTATTGAAAGCAAAGCTCCAATAAGCAGCATTCCTAATGCTAAAAAATAAATTTCCATAACTACTTATATTCCCAAAATTGTAATTTTACCAAATACCGTTATATTGCTAACAAAATTTTATTTCAAGAGGGAATTTTAAAAATATTTTCCAATATAAAAATACTCCACATTTTATGTTTTTATTACAGATGTTTTACAAAAATTTACAGATTAAATTTTTATTAATGTATTTACGGGAAACTACTGTTGTAATATAATTATTATTAATAAGTTAATGAAAGAGTGAGAAGGTATGAAAGAACAAAAAATTGCAGTAATCGGAATGGGGATGTGGGGCAAAAATATTGTCCGTAATTTTTATAATCTTAATGTATTAGACACTGTTTGTGATTTAGATGAAGAATCTCTTAAAACAGTCCAGGAACAATTCCCAGGCGTTAATGTAACCAGAGATTTTAAAGATATTATTAATAATGAATCTATTACAGGAGTTGCCGTTGTAACTCCAAGCCACACACATTTCAAAATGGTAAAAGCTATGCTTGAAGCAGGTAAAAATGTCTACGTAGAAAAACCTATTTCTACAGTTGCAGAAGAAGCCAGAGTTTTAACCGAACTTGCCGAAGAAAAAGGACTTGTTCTTATGGTTGACCATCTGCTTTTATATCATCCTGCTGTAAACAGATTAAAAATGCTTATTGAAGAGGGTGTGCTGGGCGAATTAGTTTATGCTCAAAGTGATAGATTGAATGTTAATTATCATAAAAATGATAGAAGCGTTATGTGGGATTTGGCACCGCATGATGTTTCAATGATTGCTTATGTAACAGGTAAAAGCCCTGTAAAAGTGATTTCTGCAATCGGATGTTCTTCCGACAGAAATGACATCATGGACATAACTCATATCGGTGTTGAATTTGAAGGCGGTATGATTGCACATATTTCAGACAGCTGGATTACACCTCAAAAACATGTAACCCTGCTTGTTAGAGGTACAAAAGCAACTGCTATTTTTGATGATACAGCTCCAACTGACAAACTTAAAGTTTATGATAACTTCAAACCTGCTAATTCACAAAATTATGCACTTGATTATCTCGAAATCGAACCATTGAAACTTGCCTGCCAGCACTTTGTTAATTGCTGCGCTTCAGGTCAAAAAGCCCGCTCGGACGGTGCCAATGGCTATGCGGTTGTAAGCGTACTTGAAGAAGCAGAAAAAATTATGCTAGGCTCTAAAGTTGAAGATTTGAACAAAAAAGACTTTGCACTTTCCAGAATGAAGATTTGACGAGCTCATCCAGCCGGTAGTCTGTTCCAAAGGGAGACGGAGTAGGTAAAGTTTAAGCTGGTAGTTATACGGAATGTCTCCCGCCAAAAGGTTGAAAAAAATGGCTAATTTTATATCTATATTTAGAATATTCGTAATGTTCGCAGCAGTGTATCTAATATACTCCTGCCAGGGTAACACAGCTGCATATCTCTGGGCACTGGCTTTAACTATTATTGCTTTTGCTCTAGACGGTTTAGACGGTTATGTTGCAAGAAAATTTCATGAAGAATCAAAATTCGGTGCACTTCTTGATATTATGGGCGACAGAATTGTTGAAAACACATACTGGATTTTATTTGCTGTTATGGGATGGCTCAATATTTTATTCCCGTTGATTGCAATTACAAGAGGTTTTATTACAGATACAATAAGAAGTGCAGCAATGGAACAAGGTTTAACTCCTTTTGCAATGCAGGTTAACCCGGTATGCAAATTTATTACAGGTTCTAAGTTTATGAGAATAAGCTATGCTGTTGCAAAAGTTCTAGCATTTGTTTTAATTATTACAGCTAAAATTCCGGTTTGTCCGAATAGAGAAATTATCTGGACAATTGGTTTCTGGGCAGCTGTATTTGCGATTGTATTCTGTGTGGTAAGAGGACTGCCGGTTGTAATAGAAGCTAAATATTTGTTTGAGAAAAAGAATGATTAATATTGTTTTATATGAACCGGAAATCCCGCAAAATACCGGAAATATTGCAAGATTATGCGCCTGTACAGGTGCATCTCTATATCTTGTTGGAAAACTTGGTTTTGCACTAACAGATAAATACACTAAACGTGCAGGAATGGATTACTGGGAAAGTGTAGATTTACATAAAGTTAATTCGATGGACGATTTATATAGCCAGTTTCCTGATGGAAGATTTTTCTACTTGACAACAAAATCAAAAAAGAAATACACTGATATCAAATTCCTAGACGGAGATTTTATTGTTTTTGGTCCTGAATCAAGAGGTCTTCCGCAGGAATATGTAACTCAAGAAAATGCAATTACAATACCGATGGTAGAAGGACAGCGCAGTTTAAACTTATCAAATTCTGTTGCAATAGTAGCTTATGAAATCATACGACAACTCAACTTATAAAATGCCAATCAGAGCACAAAATTCTAATAAAGGGACCTTTGGTAAAGTTTTGAATTTTGCCGGCTCTAAAAACTATATCGGCGCGGCATATTTATCGACGGTTTCAATCTTAAAATGCGGTGGCGGGTTTGCAGCTCTCGCAACGGAAAAAGATATAATACATTCTGTATCGGCTCTGCTTCCGGAGGCTGTTTATCTTTCAACACAAGAAGGCTTAAGGTCAATAAAAGATTTTTCTGTCGTTTTAATTGGCTGCGGTTTGGGTAAAAATAAAACATTATTTAAAAAAGTAATAAAACACACATCTTCTCCAATTGTTATTGATGCTGACGGTCTGAATATTCTTGCTGAAACAGACATTAAACTACCGGAAGAAACGATTATTACGCCGCATCCACTTGAAGCAGCAAGGCTTTTAGGAATTAGTCTAGATGCAGTTCTGGCCGACTTAGATAATTCTGCTAAAAAATTAGTAGAGAAATATAATTGCACTGTTGTTCTAAAAACACACAGAACAATTATTACAGACAAAGAGAATTATTTTGTTAACCAGCATGGAAACTCGGCACTTGCAAAAGCAGGTTCTGGAGATGTACTTGCGGGAATTATTGCAGGCTTGTTAGCACAGAAGATACCGCTTTACGAAGCGGCAAGACTTGGAGTTTACCTCCACTCGCGCACCGGTGAAATCGCTTCGGAAGAACTTACAGAATACTCTGTCCTTGCATCAGAACTTCCAAAATACCTGCCATTAGCCATAAAAGAATTATTATGATTCAAATTTAATACGTCCTGTTTGATTAATAACAACAGGTTCATTCAAATGCTTAATATATTCGCATGCCAGAAAATCTTTGTTAAATGGATAATTTATACATTCTTCTTTTGGTGCCAAAATATCAAAATCAGCTCCATCAAACATCATAAATGAATCCATTGCTACTTTATAAAATTTATCATCACTTGGATTATCAACATCTATTTTGATTTCATTACCGTCTTTATCAATAATGCTCATGCCTGTTAAAATTCCTTTTTCAGGATTTACAGAATATGTCATACCCGAAACAGCCATCAATCCAGGTTTATTCCCCTGAGTTCTGTAAGTATCTTCAATTGCATGCTTAAAGAAGTCAACAAGTTTTCTTTCCGAAACATCTGCTACGGAAACTCTGTCTTCAAAAGGAGCAATATCTTTAATATCACGGGAATCAATTACACCTGGCTGGAAAAAACTCCTTGTTCCGCTGTTATTCCAAATCGCAATATCTGTGGCTAATTCCGCCCGCATGGCATCGCACATGAAATTTGCATGAGCATTTTCTTCAATCAATGTAGTTGGAGGAGGCGTAACTGATTTAATGTATCCGACTTCTTCCGGCTGTCCTAAAATTTCATTAATTATATACTGGTTAATCATATTTTTCTGGAAGAGTCTTGTTTCACCCAAATTATTCTGTATCTTTGTAATCACTCCGTCTTTGTCAAAAGTAAGATTAAGTCTGCCAAAATAATTTCCGTTTTTTCCGGCTTCTGTTATAACTACAGGTTCTCCTGTCAGAGAATAGAGGAGATTTTCTCCTTCTTTAACATCTTTTATTAACTCATGTGTATGACCGCCAATAATAACATCTATTCCTTGTGTATTTTGTGCAACTATTTTATCTGTTTGATTTCCCATATGCGATAACAGGAATATTTTGTTAACCCCTTGTTCTTTTAGTTCTTGAACTTGCTCCTGAATATCTTCTATAGTATCGTCTAAATCTTCAACAGAACAATCCATATGGTATGATGGATGAGTAACCCTTGCTGTTAAATCAATTGGAGCAGCGCCTATTAAACCTATTTTTTCCCCTTTCACCTCTATAATTGAAGATTTTTTTATAAACTTATTTAACTCTATATGTTCCTGCTCTTCAACATCATCCGGATCTTGAGTTTCTATAGGAGATTGTTTTAGATTAACTGCAAAGTAATCTCCATTGAATCCATTAATCGTATCTACAAAATCTTTTTGCTTTGTATCAAGTTCATGATTTCCCAGGGCAGAGCCGGAAATGCCTGCCAAATTCATGAATTTCATTACAGCTCTGTTTACAGCTTTGTTCTTTTCATCTCCGATGTCGTTATCACCGGCAGAAAGTTTTAAATCACCTTTGATGCCTGATAAAATTCTTGTCATATTATTTGTCTGACCGTGAAGATCATTCACATAACCAACAGACATTTCAAATACATCTTTTTCAGGAGTCTTTTCAAGGTTATTATGTTTAGATGTATCCTGAGATTTTCTAAATGTAAATGTATATGGGTTGATATTAGATAATGCTACTTTTATATTCATATTTTCCTGCTTTTTGAATATTAAAACTTCTAAAAATAAATTTTGCTTTTAATCTTCTTCATGTACAAACTTAATTCTGCCAACTTGATTAATCACAACAGGTTCATTCATTTCCTTTATATATTCGCAAGTCAGCACATCTTTATCATATGGGAATTTCTCCACATAAACTTCTTCTGGAGCCAGAATATCGTAATCAGCACCGGCTGACATCAAAAATTCGTCAGTTACCACTTTGTACATTTTATCTTCACTAGGATTTTCTACATCAATTTTATGTTCTTTTCCTTCCTTATCTATGAAATTCATAGCAAGAAGCTCCCCTTCTTCAGGGTCAACTGTATAATTCAGCCCAGAAACTGCTATCAGCCCAGGTTTGTGAGCCGAAGTTTCAAATGTCATATCTACAGCTTTCTTGAATGCATCTACCAGAGTTTTTTCAGAAACTTGAGCCGTTACGACATAATCTAAAAACGGTGCCATTTCTTTTACATCACGGGAATCAATCTCACCTTCATGGAAGAAGCTTCTGACCCCGCTATGGTGCCATAGTGCAATATCCGAATTTGTTTTTTCTCTCATTACATCACATACAAAATTTGCATGCGGATTTTCTTCTGCTAAATTTTTAGGCGGCGGTGGTGCCTGTTTTATATAACCTACTTTTTCCGGAACGCCTAAAATATTGTCAAATACATACTGGTTAATCATGTTTTTATGGAATAATCTTGTTTCACCTAAATTATTCTGAGCTTTAGTAATAACACCATTTTTATCAAAAGTCAGGTTTAGTTTTCCAAAATAATTACCATCTCTACCTGCTTCTGTCATTATTATTGGCTCACCTGTTTTTGAATATAATAAATTTTCCCCTTCTTTAATATCTTTTATCAGTTCATGGGTGTGACCACCGACAATTACGTCGATTCCATCAATATTTTCAGCGACAAATTTATCTGCTTTATGTCCTAAGTGCGATACAAGAATAACTTTGTTTATATTTTGTTCTTTAAACTTATCAATCTCATTTTGAATTAGTTCTATTGTATCATCCAAGTCATCAACAGAACAATCTGTGTAATAATTAGGATGTGTTAAACGGCTCATCATATCAATTGGAGAAGCTCCGATTAAGCCGATTTTTTGTCCTTTAACTTCTACAACTGCAGATTTTGTGAGATGGTTCTTTAAATCTGCACGTCCATATTTTTGGATATCTTCAGGGTCTTGTTCTTCTAACGGATTTTGTTCAAAATTTATAGAAAGCATTAAGCCATTAAATCTATTTATAGCATCAATACAATCTTTCTGTGACATATCAATTTCGTGGTTACCTAATGCAGAGGCTTTTATGTCTGCAATGTTTAAAAATTTTGTTGTCGCTTGATGTATCGCATCATTCTTTTCATCACCAATGTCATTATCTCCAGCTGAAAGCTTCAAATCCCCCTTTATACCAGACAATATTCTCATCATGTTATTAGTTTGTCCGTGGGCATCGTTTACATATCCTATAGACATTTCAAAGGAGTCCATTTTAGGATTTCGCTCTAAATCTGAACCTTTTGGCTGGCTAATATTAGAATTACTTTTAAAGCGGACGTTGGCGATATTAAAATTAATTGGTTGGATATTGAAATTCATATATAAAACCTTCTACTCTACTATAGTAAGTCTTGTAAAAATTAAATTTGCTAAAAATTTTAAAAACTTTACAATAATTTACATAGATAGACATGTTAAAGCTTTTCTTATCACCTCCTCTGAATTTGAATGATCTTGAATAGTAGGCATAATTTTTTCAAGAACATCTTCTATCTCATTTTCTTCATACCCGAGAGAAAGTAATACAGCTTGCGTATCGTCAAAAGCCTGAGATTTTGGAAGTTTGCAGGAAGTTCTTGGCAGTTCCGTTTTCATCAATTTATCTTTAAGCTCAAGAATAATTTTTTGTGCCAGCTTTGGACCGACTCCTTTTGCTCTTGTAAGTTCCTTGAAATTTCCATCAATAACCAACGAAATTAAATCACAAGCATCAAACTCATTTAACAGTGCAATTGCCATTTTTGCACCAACACCGGATACAGATAAAAGTATCTGAAAAATATCTCTGGTTTCTTTATTAGAAAAACCATATAAAGACATTGCATCTTCTCTATGTGTTAATAACACATAGACCTTTTGCATTTCACTCTCATCAACTTTTGTACAGTTAAAATCAATCTCAGTAACTTCTAATAGATATCCTATACCCGAAACATCAATAGTTATAAAAGTCCCTTTAGAAGTTTTTCTTTTATCAGAAATAACCCCCTTAAAATAATCAAACATACCCCGCTCCTTTTATAAATAATTATATAACAAACAATCAAATCAAGATTCACCTTTACAATCGGCGGAGTAGATGGGCATCACTGCTACAAAATTATTTTACCCCCTTTACAATAAATTTTGTTTTGTGTAGTATAGATTTGTTACCAATTAAATATCTTTGGAGGAGTGCCAGAGCGGTTGATTGGAGCGGTCTTGAAAACCGTCGTACGTGCGAGCGTACCGTGGGTTCGAATCCCACCTCCTCCTAATTTTAAAAGCCACCTTTCAAGGTGGCTTTTTTAGTGAGTTTTGAACCTATCAACATTTCCGTAAATATACATCCCATATTCCCCTTGGGGACTACGTGGGGACTGGGAAATCATAGAAGATTATTCCAAAACAAAATTTACTAATATCTCAGAGGGATGTCCGATATTTCTACTTTTGTTTGATGATATTCATTTTGATGCAATAAACTTTCAACTCCAGCTTTATAATAATCTTGTTTTATCGTTGGGTATGTTGTTATTACAGAAACAGAATCTTTATCAAAATCAAGTTCTATGTATGGTATTATCAATCCGTTTTGAATTCTATTTTTAATCTGAAATGCTCTATTATGTTTTTGTAAAATATCAGTATATTCGGTTATCACGAATCGATACTCGTTTTCATTTTTGAAAGCTTCTTTTTTAAAAAATAAAGAAAAAATATGTATCAACCCCCAGAAAGATTTAATAACATTTTTCTTGTCATTTTTCGTTCTCATTTTTTGATAAAGCAAATTATATTCCTTAATCGCTTCTTTAAGATAACCTTCTTGTTTACATTTCTCACAGATTGTTTTTCCATAAATAAAATGATGCATAACCTTAAGTTTGGATTTGACTTTTGCAACCAACTCATCAACCTTAAAACCAATATTATATCCAGCCATGCTACCAGTTTTTGTATAATAATTCCAAAGAGATAATTCATCTTGTTCTGTTGAAAAACAAGCGACAAAAATAGAATCCCTATGTACATAGTCAAATAGATTTGAAGGTAGTTGAGTTCTTGTTTTTATTTTTGCCTCAAGAGAATCCTTGAATGTTTGACATATTTCATCATTATTTTGAGCTAATATATCTGTTAATAAATCAAAAGTATAAGTTATTTCTGATTCATCATTCATATAAGTAATTTCGGATAACCATAATGTATGGTTAGTAAGTATTCCTAATATACCTTCCGGCGATGTATAATGATATATAATTGAAGAATTTATAGTTGTTTTATCATTTGCAAATTTACTTTGTAATTTTCTTCTAACCTTAATTATTTCATCAATTGGATCTTTTTTAGTTTTTGCCATAAATCACCATTCATTAGTTTTCAAAATTATTATATTACAAATATTAATGCAACAAGCCTTTTAAAACTTTATGAGCCATTAAAATTTCTTCTTCACTTGCGGATTTGAGCATTGAGTAGATATCTGATAACAGTTCGTCTGTTGTTTTGATGTGTGTGATGTCTAACATTTCTGCAACATCAACACCGAATACCTTTGCATAATTTTCAACCAGTTCTGCTGACGGATAATTTTTGCCTGTTTCAATACAACTTTGGTGTTTAGTTGCAATACCAACTTTCTCAGCTAGTTCTGATTGCTTCAAGCCGTTTTTAGTTCTCAATTCTTGTATTCTTTTTCCAAGTAATTTTTTAAGTTTCATGATAAACCCCACTTTCATGTTAAATGTTCAAATACACCTATAAACATTTTTAAAGGTTATACGGATTGAAATTAATCGTCGTTTGTTCTAGATTAATTACAAATAACGAGGATTATTTATGAATAAATCCTTGTTAAAGATAGACAAGAAAGGCGGGTTATGAAAAATCAATATGCAGGTGATGTTGGAGATTATACAAAGTTAGGAGTTTTGAGAGGGCTTGAAAAAGCAGGTTTCAGCATAGGTTTAAACTGGTATTTAACACCGGATGAACCCGAACACTCAAAAACTTTCACTGACGGCAAGCACACAAAATTTTTAGAATGTGATTGCGACACTCCGGACAAGAATTTGCATTGTGTATTAAAGAAAATCGGACTGAGCAAGAATAGAAGTGTTGCAAGGCTTGAAAGAGCAAATCTTTTTGAAAATACTTTGTTTTGGAATAAAATGTTAGAATCCAAAAGTCGTGACAAATGGCATTTGAAAGCCTTGAAAAAATTAAGTAAGCAAGACGTAATTTTTTTAGATCCTGATAATGGGCTTGAAGTAAAAAGTACAAACCCGTATTCAAAAAACGGCAACAAATACGCAACATATCAAGAAGCGGCAGATTATTACGCACAAGGTTCAACGGTAATTATTTATAACCATAGGGATAGAAAGCCTGAAAATGAATATTTAAAAAGGTTTTATAGATTTAAGGATATGGAAGAAACGAAAAATGCAAAAATGTTTTATTTAAGGGCTTCAAGGTATTCGGTAAGGGATTATTTATTTTTGGTTCAAGAAAGGCATTTTTCTGGCTTAGAAATGGCTATTGATAATTTCTTGGCTACTGAATGGTGTCGTTACCTCAAAAAGTATCTTCTTTGACTTCAAAGACATCTTCTCTTTAACATTGAATACAGGTTGTCCATTGTAGTTGCGGCTTGAGTTTCTTTGCTTTAAATTACGTGTGAATAAGTATTCAATGTTACAGTTTTATCTGCATGTCCCAGTCTTTTACTCAATGTTACCGCGTCTACTCCGTTTGCAATCAGTAAACTTGCGTTTGTATGGCGGAGTTCGTGAAAAGTAATCTTTGGTAAATTATGACGTTTTAAAAAGTTCATAAACCACTTGTAAGGTCTTGTCGGGTGTAAATCCTGTCCGTCATCATGTTTAAATAAATATTCTCCGTTTTTCCAAGCGGAGCCGAGTTTTAATCTATCTTCTGCCTGTTTCTGTTTGTACTGTTTTAGCATTGTAATCATTTGAGATGATAGCGTAACTGTTCGGATTCCATTCTCGGTCTTAGGTCGTCTTTCACTCACTCCAAATGTGCTTACATATTGTCGCTGTTTGTTGATTGTCAAAACACCTGTTTCAAAATTTACATCTTTCCATTTCAAACCGCACAATTCACCTGAACGCAAACCGACATCTATCGCAAGACAGATTATTGTTTTATATGTCAATGGCTCATTTTCAAGTTCTTTGAAAAGTTTTGCGATTTGTTCGTCATCATAATATTTTACCTGTTTTTTAGAAATCTTTCCTAAATCAACCTTTTTAGCAGGGTTATGGTTAATCAAATTCCATCTTTCCGCAAGAGTAAATATTGAACTAATGTCCGTGTGGTGATGCTTAATCGTTTTATCAGATAAGGGATTATCGTTTGTTCTTTTGAACATCTTTTTAAAATCCAAATCAAAGACCTTGCAAATTTTTTGAGCGGTTTTAAAATTTGTTTTCTCCCCATTTTTTAATCGCAGACATGTTTTGTTCGTAATTCCTGTTATCTGTACAAGTTCTCCGGTCTTATATTTAGACAAAAACTCCGACATATTTTTTGTCGGAGTATAAAAATCTTCAAGTCTTGAGCCGTTATTTCTTAATTTGTTATAAAATTCTTCTAAGTGATATGTTTGAATTTTGCTTAGTTTGTGATGACCTAATTCAGGAATAATTCTATCTTTTAATCTTGCCAAACAGGGTTTCAATGATGCCGGTGCATATTTTATTTTTGCGTGTTTTTCAATCCATATTTCCGTAAACTCTGCGAAAGTTATTTTTTCACCGTCAAGGTAATTCTTGTTCAAAACCTCATTTTCAAAAAGTATTTTCTGCCGCTGAAGTTCATTTTGTTTTTGTCTTTCGGTTAGATTGGGCGGTAGTTTAATTGTTTTAAATTTTTTAATCTTTTTACCGTTCACATCATAACCGCAAGAAACAATGACTCTATATGAGCCGTCTTTTCGCTTTTCAACACTTGCCATTATTTTTTGTCCTCTAAAGTTTTGTCAATACCTTTTTTAAGATTTGCTAGTTTTTCTATAAGATTTACCAAAAAATATTGTGCCAAAGTTGTGTTATAAAACATCCCAAGCATATCTTTATTGTCTGGTGCGCATGCATACAATAATACTCTATTATCTTTGTTACCTTCAGTAATTTCCACATCATGAAATAAGTAATTATATAGATTTTCTAGCAAATCATCTTCAATATTTTCAATAAGATAATTAAGCATTTTTAATTTTATTAGATCTTTGTTTTCAAGTTTTTCTTTGTTAACCAAATTTCTCAAACATTCTGTTGATTTTTCCTGAATGCCTAATTCTTTTCTGATAACTTCATTGTTTAATTTTTCGGCTTCACTTAAGCCTAAAATAAATTCTGCTGATACATTTAACTTATTCATTAAATCATAAACAATATTAACGCTCGGATACGATTGTCCTGTGGCATATTGCCCTATTGACTGTCTTTTCACTCCTAACATTTCACCAAGTTGAGCATGAGTTAATTTCTTTTTTTCTAATAAATTCCTTAGTGCTGTTGGGAATTTTTCTTTTTCTGTGTCTGAAGATAAGTTTTTCTTGCGTGGCATATTATTTTTCCTTTCTTGTGCAATCAACTGTTGCCATTTCTTAAATTCGCTTGCATAGAATTTTTTAATGTCCTATATTTTTGCTTGAATTAAAACATAGGCAAGCAATACTTGTCAAGCATATATTTGTCAAATTTAACAAAAAGGAGAAATCATGCCAGAAAAAGAAAAAACAAAACAGGTTACACCAAAACAAATGTTTACAATTCAAGAAGCGGTTAAACACTTCGGCATTTCGGAGTATTCAATCCGAATGGGAATCAGACAAGGGATTTATCCGGCTATCAAAATCGGCGGCAAGCGGGGCAAATACCTTATTGATGCAGAATTGTTTGAATCAACTTTGCGAATTGAAGCAATCAGAAACATTAAAGAGTACAGAAAAGGAGAACAAAATCATGAAAAAATTTAACTTACCAACAATTATGAATGAAACACTGGACGTATTTACAAATCGTTATGTAAACACATCAAAAACAGCCATTACATCAATCCAACTTTTGAAAGTTGCACAAATGATAACCTCAAAAGGCGTGCGGTATAAGAAACTTGATACTATCGACATTCCTAATTATTATGCAATCGTATTGCTACCGTCAGGTGGCGGCAAAGATAGAATTTCAAATGAATATGACAGTTTGGTTTTTAAACCGTTCAGAGATTGGTTCAATGAAAAAGCAGAAGCGTATTATCTTGAAAAGAAACAAAAAATTCGTGAAGAATATACCGACAAAAATAATAAACCGATAAAACAACTTATAAAAGAAGCCGAAAATTCTATTCGCTATCCAGTTTTGGAAGTCGAGGACGGAACACAAGAGGGGCTTTTTGAAGATGCAAAAACTCTAAAAGAAGCACGATTCGGGGAGATCACCTATAAGATGTCAGAATTTGGAATGTTTTTAGATTCCGCACAAAATACCGAAAAACAGTTCTTAGGTTGCTTATACAATGGTTATGAGGGTAAACTTTCTTCAAAATCAATCAAGCATGGTAAGCGGGAAGCAAGTATTGAAAACATGCCTGTAAATTGTCTGTTTCTTTCAGATCCAACCTTGTTTAGCAGTGGGAATCTCAAAAATATGTTCAACCTGCTTATGCAAACCGGCTTAGGTAGAAGATGTGTTATATCTTTCCAGAAACAACAGGATAAAATTATTGAATATGACAAGGAAGTCGCTTTTAGAAAAGAACAACAATTTTATAAAGATTGCAAAAAACTTTCTGAACGGTTTTTGGAAATCTTCAACAAAATTCCCACAAATGCTATTTATGAAATAACAGAAGAAGCCCTGAAAGATGTGCATTACCTTTATAGAGTAAAAATGGAAGAACTCGAAAATGCAACAGAAGATGTTTTGCGTAAAAAAGAAATTCAAAGCCGGCAACACAAAGCACTTAAAATATCATGTCTTTACGCCGCTTTAAACCATCCAACCGAACTGATTATTAATGAAGAAGATATGCAGCAGGCTATCGATACGGTTGAATTTATATCACAGGATTTTGAAAATTTTCTTAAATATAAACCGAAATCCGATGACGCTTATGATAAATTATGGGAATTTTTCTTGAATAATTTAGATAAAGGGTTCACAAGAACTGACCTTATATATACAAGATTTCAAGAGTTTGGCATATCGCGTGATAAATTCAAAGACCACTTTGATGATTATATTGACTCTTTACAGGAAATGGCACTTGAAAAAGGTTATTTTCTGGAAGTCACATCAATCAATCGCAATTCCGGAACAGAGTATAGGTTAATTAAACTTGAAGAACAAGAGTTGGGTGAAGATACCCAAACGCTTGAAGATCTAATTTAATAGCCGTTAATGTCGTTACTATTGTCAATGTTTTTCTTGACAATAGTTTCGGCGATTACGGGTGGCAGTCATTGTCGAACCCTTTTTACAACCGTACAATAACAAGTTTAACAACACTAACGGAGGTTTATATAAATGAGATTAAATATAGGACAAGTTTTGTATTATTTGACCCCATATTTCAATAAAAAGCAAGGTGATGAATTTATCTTCCAATGTCCTTACTGTATGGACACTGGCAGAGATAATTTGAAATTCAATGAACGCAAAGGGATATTACATTGTTTTGCAAACCCTGAACATTCAAAAATGATTTACAAGAAAATTATGAGCAACCCTAAGCTAAGAAGATTAAGCCAACCAACGCAATATGAATATCAAGATGATAGAAACTCTTTATCCTATGAAGAACAAATCGGGTATATGCTAGGTTTTGATACCTGTAATGACTATTTATTAGAAAATGAGGAGTTGCTAAACTTGCTCTATCAAAAGCGCGGAATTAACAAAGAAACTGTTTACAATATGAATATAGGGTTTGAACCTCATCTTAATAAGTGGGTTTTTCCTAATTATGGCTATAGAACGGGTGACGGTATGGAGATATTGGGTTATGAATTTCGTCCGAAAGATTTTTCTAAGAAAGGTTTGTCTCGTTCTAAAGGCACACCCAATAACATTTCTGCAGTAAATCGCTATACGAAAGATACAGAAATTTTGTGTATAGTTGAGGGATTTTTGGATGCCTATGCGTTATGGCAACACCTGAATGAACACGGACAATCCAGTAAATATCATATTGTAACACCGACAAACGGAATAAATTCTCTGCCAAAACATATTGACCGAATAGAATTTGATAAATACAAAAAGCACTACCTTTTTGTAGATAATGATGAAGTTTCACGACCGATAGCAGATAAAATCTGCGCCAAATATCCGTTTGAAAACATCCGCCTAACTTGTGGCTGCAAAGATTTCAATGAGCATTATTTGAGGTGTATTAAGAAAATGTGCTAAGTAGATATAGTTATTTACTTATTATATTCAATATCATTAAATTTAGAGATATTGACCACTTGAAAAATATTAATAAATGCTTAATTTTTATCCATATAATTAAAATTACTGTTATTATAATAATTATGAGTTTAGATACTTCTATAAGTAATAAAAAAAATATTATTTTCATCAGTCATGCAACTCCAGAAGATGACGAATTAGCTATCTGGCTTGCTTCAAGATTACAAATGGCTGGTTATGAGGTTTGGATTGATAAAAGCGAATTAAAAGGTGGAGAAGAATTTTGGGATAATATTCAAAATACTTTAAATAATGAAACGGTAAAGTTTTTATGCATTTTATCAAATGTATCTGTTAATAAAAAAGGGGTAAAAGACGAAATTAACTATGCTTTAAGCATAGAACGAGAGCATAATTTAACTGATTTTGTTTTACCAATTTTAAAAGAATCTGTATCGCCAATGCCTATAAATATTGCCAGAAAGAATTATATAGGAGAATTTACAAGCGATTGGGGCAAGGGCTTAGAAAGAGTTTTAAATTTTTTAGAAAAACATAATGCGCCTAAAGAGAACAATAGTATTTCTAACGATATAGAAACACTTATCAGAAAACAAGTAGTAAAACTGGAACAAGGGACAGAAACCATTATGTCTAATCAGTTTGAAATAAAACAACTTCCAGAATTTATATACCTGTATAAACCTATAGGTAAAATACCTAAAACATTCAGGTATTATGGACATCCTATAAGAGAATTTGGAGGGTATTTAATTTCTTTCTATTGTCCTGAAAAAATGCAATCTATTATTACAGAACAAGAGTTAAAATACACTGAATGTATAGGATTGAATGAATTTATAAATGTTAAATATAAGCAATATGCTTCAAATGCTACTCAAAAAGATGTTGACAATATTATAAAAACCTTAATTTCAAAAACTTTTGATATGTTATTTGAGGAAAAACAGTTAAAAAACTTTAGGTGGAAACATACATCTGATTGGTGGTTTCCAAATAATTTATTATCTAGAAATAAAATTCAATTTTGCAACTATAATAATGAAAAAACATATAGAGCAATGGTTGGTAAAAGCATTCAGTACATATGGCATTTTTGTTTTAGATATAGAATTAGAAACAATAATAACAAGTTTTATATAGAAATATCTCCAAGGACAATATATACAGATAAAAATGACAACATATTATCCAGCGATGCAAGACTTAATAAACTCAGAATTAGTAGAACAAAAAATTGGTATAATGTAAGATGGAGAGAATTATTAACTGCATTCATGTACTGGTTAAATAATGGTCAAGATATAGATATCGACTTAGGCAACAATAATGCTTTAGTTTGTTCTTGGAAACCAGAATTTTTTAAATCAAATATTATAATTCGTGAAGATAAGTTAAATAACGATGAAGGAGATCTAAACTATGAAGAATAATTGTTATGTATTAGATTTCTTTTCAGAGCCTTTGCTTGAATTTGCACATTCTCAAAAGTCTGATTATTGTAAAGATGGATTATTTTTATATGGACCGCTTCAATCAAAACCAGACGTTAGTTATGGCATTATTGGACATGAAGATGGAATTAAACGATTTGAAAAATGGTTAAATTCTATTTCAACATATATTCAATCGGCAGATGTACAAAAATTACACTTTTCATCTTTTCCAGGTTTTCAAACAATTTTTAATTCAAAATTTAGATTAGTCGAAAAAGCAAAATTATTCATTTCAAAAGAGAATATTTTAAACACAATAAAACTTGATAATAAAAATAAAGCAATTTATGATACTGTTAATTTGTATAAAGATAAGCTAATTGATTACGAAAATAATGAAGAAGAAATTCCAAATGTATGGTTTGTTATTATTCCAGAAGAAGTATATAGTTATGGACGACCTCAAAGTAATGTACCAAAAGATGAAAGAATTAAGTCTAATTTAATTTATACTAAACAAATGAAAGCAAATGATAGCCCTGGGCAAATCAAATTCTTTCCAGAAATGTCAGAACAGGCAAAAATATTTGATTATGGTACAGATTTTAGAAGACAACTAAAAGCAAGATTATTAAAAGAAAAAATTTCAATACAAATTATTCGAGAAACGTCTATTGCACCAAATGATTTTTTAAATTCCAAAAACGAGCCAATAAGAGATGTACAAGATCCTGCAACTATAGCATGGAATCTAACTACTACCGCTATGTTTAAAGCAGGTTGTAAGCCTTGGAAATTAGCAAATATAAGAAAAGGTGTTTGTTATATAGGCTTAGTTTTTAAAAAATTAGATAAAATTTGTTCAAAAGGAAACGCTTGTTGCGGAGCACAAATGTTTTTAGATACAGGCGATGGATTAGTATTTAAAGGTGCTATCGGAAATTGGTTGGATAGAGAAAGTGGCGAATTTCACCTCACTAAAGATAAAGCAAAAGAACTTATGAAAAAAATTCTTGAAGAATATCATAAAGGACAAGGTTACTATCCAAAAGAATTGTTTATACATGGCAGAACATATTTTAATGATAATGAATGGCAGGGTTTTATGGATGCCGTTCAAGATACTGAAACAAAGATTATTGGGATAAGAATTACTCGTTCTACTAATGAATTAAAGTTATATAGACTTGATGGAAAACGACCAATTATCAGAGGAACAGCGTTTAAAGTTTCAGATAAGAAAGCATATTTATGGACTTCTGGATATATTGAGAGATTTAATACATATCCAGGGTTCAATGTTCCCAATCCTATATCTATAGAAATATGCCAAGGTGATGCTGATTTGGATACTGTAATAAAAGATATTTTTTCATTAACAAAAATAAATTTTAATAGTTGTGCATATGGTGATAGTGTACCTGTAACATTAAAATTTGCAGATGCTGTTGGAGATATTTTAACAGCGGCACCATATGAAGAAGTGCCGCCATTGCCATTTATCTATTATATATAATTTTATCTTGTATAAAACGTGTTTTTATGCAAAATAACTATTTGGATTTAATCTCTATTAGGGGACTGTTTGGGGACTAATTTTACGCAAGGGGACTATAGTTTTCAGCAAGTTACAGTATTAAATTGTATCTAAATGCTCGTAAGAACAAGACTTTTGACAATTTACAGCAGGTTACGAAAATTATAGAAATGGGTTCGAATCCCACCACCTCCTCCATTTTGAAAGAGCCTGAAAAGACTCTTTTTTAGTGCGTTTTGGACACCTTGATATTTACGGGAATATACATCCCATATCCCTCTTGGGGACTACGTGGGGACTGGGAATTATTTGACAAAAAATATTTTATTTTTGCTATAATATAGTCACTAACTAGGAGTAGGATATGTGTGAACCAACAGAATTAACTTTAACATTTGATTTAAGAACTATTGAACACTTAGGCATCCAAATGTAAAAACATTGCCACCAGTTCTTGCAGAAATGATTTCTAATGCTTATGATGCAGATGCAACCTTTGTTAATATTCAATTAAATGAAAATGAAAATAATAAGCAAATAATTATCACAGACGATGGTTGTGGAATGTCTTTTAGTGAAATTAATAATTCATTTTTAGTTATTGGCAGAAATAGAAGAAAAAATAATTCAGGAAATAATGGTTTAACAAATAAGGGGAGGAAAGTTTCTGGCAGAAAAGGCTTAGGGAAGTTGGCAACGTTTGGTATTGCTACGCATATAGAAATTCAAACTGTAAAAGACGGAAAAGAAAACATTTTTGCAATGGATTTAAATGATATACTAGACGAAAAAAATAACGGAACGTATAAGCCACAAATTATAAAATATAATGAAGATGTTACTTGTGAATCAGGAACTAAAATTGTTCTTAGTGGAATAAACGAAAAAATCCCATAGATATTTTTGATTTAAAAGCAAGTATTGCCAAAAGATTTGCCTTTGATGTTTCAGATTTTGTTATAAATATTTCTAACGAATCTAATGAAACAGTAACGATTACAAATGATACAAAATGGGAGTATATAAATTCGCAATTCGAATGGATTTTTTGCAATGAACATTGTAACGAAGATTCTTTTCTAAAAGAGAATAAAATTACTGGGAAAATTGTTACAATAAAAACTCCATTACAGAGGATCAAAGGGGGATATTTTTATATGCTAGAGGGAAATTAGTAAACTCAAATGAATTTTATGGCATAAAAACAACAACTTCTCTCACTTATAATGCATAATTATATTTAATCTTTATCCATATATAAATAAAGATCCCGAAAAACTACCGACAAAGTTTGATGAAGAGGTTTTACAAAAGAATTTAGAAACTATTAAAGCTATCATTAAGCATATTGATAATCCGACAGTTCTTTGTGCTTGGGGTGCAGGTATTGAAAGGAAAAAGTACCTAATCAAGAACTTAGAAGAAATATACACTTGTTTTCCTGCAAATACCGTATGGAAAAGAATTGACAAGAGTAAATTTAACCATCCACAACACCCTCTTTATGCTAAAGAAAATACTAAACTTCAAAATTTTGATATTAAAAAATATTTAAATAAGATTATGTCCAAATGATACAATAATCCTGCAAATCCTTGATAACTTTTGCTTTCCACTCGATTAATGTTAGTAGAACAGAAAGGTCGGCGATATGGAAACAGAAGTTTTAGAGTCACACAATCAGGAACAAGGGTTCTGGGAAACAACCAGGTTGGATTATGAAGAAGAGGAAACTCAGAAGAGGAGGAATCTTGCGTTTGAAACGCTCTTGCTTCTTTCCGGCAAAGATGCAGAAGAAATCAGAGAATTTCTGGACAGCAGAATTGGCAGACACATTGCAGACGATTGTTTTGATAAAGACGTTAAGCAGGTAATAATGCAGAATTACTACGCCTGGTACGAAGCACATTTATTTGGTGATAGCGGAAAATGTATTACAGCTAAAGACAAAAGTTCATTCGGAGCTAAAATAACTAACCAGATTACAGGCGAAGTCGATGTTTTGCTCTACACTTTTAAGAATCCGAACCGTATTTATCAAGACTATGCAATGTGCAGCAATCGGGATAAAAAGATTTATTATATCGGGATACAGTACATTAAATAACTTGTACTATGCAATCATTAAAAGTAATCTTTTTACCTTTTGTCAACTTATTTACAACAAAAAACGAATTGCCATTTTGAGCTAATATTACTACATCTTTAATATCTGCATTTATATCCATCCTTGATTCGGTTGTAGATTCTGACAAATGTTTAAAAACTTTGTATTCTATTTGAGGATTACAAATTGTTGGAAACCGTTTCTGCACAATCTTATTTTTAAAATCTTTGAGAGATAGCTTTCTAATTTTTAATTTTGTAGCGTTAAATAACGCTAAAATACTGTGTAATACTAATTTAAACTCTTTTGGATAACCTATTCTTTCAGCGCCAGGTTTAAAATAGCGATTACAACGTTTATTTTTCCCGTTAGAAATTACCGCATTATTCTTGCCGCATATTGGACAGTCATTATCAATGTTTTTCACTTGTCATCACTCCTTGTAGTATTTATTTACCACAACTTATCCGTTTTTATAGTAAAAGCGGATAAGCATAGTAGTAGTACACCTTCTAAACCTTAGTAATAGTCGGATTTTAGGATTTTAAGTCTCCTTTAAATTATTACGAAGGGACTTTCGCCTTCGTAGATTAATTAAGGAGAACAACGATGTTCAAATTAGAAAAACACGTACAGATTCCCGAGATGGGAACAAAAATGGCAGAAATTCTGCGGCACTTTACTGAAAACGGAAGATCAAATTTCGCAATGATTAATCTTTCGGAGATTATTATCCCGAATAATCTGAGCGAAAAACATTCTAAAAATCAGTTGAACAAGCTTATTCAGGCAATTTTAAAGTTTGGGTTTTCAATTCCGATTATCATTGACGAACGGAATTGCTTAATCTCCGGTTATCTGAGAATCCTTGCAGCTAAAGAGCTGGGAATGACTCAAATTCCGGTAATTATTCTTCGAAACATATCCGAAACCGAAGCCAATGCAATCAGATTACTAACAGGCTGGCAGAAGATTCAGAATAGGATTATCCGGTTGTAAAGTCTAAAATTGACAAGCTTTTAGAACTTAATTATGAGCTTGAAGAAATAGGATTTGATACAATTGATTACGACAAGTACTTGCATTTTGAAAACGATGAAAGTTCGACTCACGAAAAAAATAAAGAGGATGAATCCTGGTTAGAAGCGAACATTCCGTCAATTGTTAAGCTCGGAGATTTATACCGCCTCGGGGATCATTTTTGTACTGTGGAGACGCTTTATGTAAAAAATCGTACAAAATTGTAATGCAAGGCGAAAGCGCCCAGATTGTTGTTACTGACCCTCCGTATAATTGCAAGATTAAAGGCTTTGTATGTAATACTAACCACAAAGAATTTGCAATGGCTACTGGCGAAATGAGTAATGAACAGTTTGCAGAATTTCTTAATAAAAGTATGAAAAACCTTGAAAAATTCTCTGCTCCGGAGTGTCTAGCCTATTATTTCATTGACTGGCGGAGAATTAACACTCTGCTTACAGAAGACAAGAAAGTGTATCCGGAACTAATGAATATCCCGTTTTGGAACAAAGGTGTTGGTGGTCAAGGCGCCCTTTTTCGTTCACAACATGAACTAATTCCGGTTTTTAAGAAAGCATCAGAATAACATTAAGCTCGAAAAATATGGGCGTTACAGGACAAATGTACTTGATTATCCCGGAATAAGAGCTACAAACCCAGAATCTTTGGAGCTGCTAAAACTACATCCAACAGTTAAGAGTGTTGCTTTGATACACGATTTATTGCTAGATACATCCTCTAAAAACGATATCGTGCTCGATTGTTTCCGTGGTAGCGGTTCAACCTTAATTGCAGCAGAGAGGTGTAAGCGCAGAGCTCGGCTTATTGAGTTAGAGCCGCGATATTGCGATGTGATTATCTGGCGCTGGCAGAAGAAAACCGGTAAAACCGCTAAATTAATCAAAAATTACAACAAAGAAAACAAAGGGGATAGTAATGGATCAGAAGATTAGTGAAATAGTAGAAAAATATAACGAGGCTAAGGTGGATTATAAACCCCCGCCTAAAGATACCAGATTTAAGAAAGGATAGTCCGGGAATCCAGCTGGTCGCAAGAAAAAGCCTATTCCTAAGTCTTTACACGAAGCTATAATACTTGAGTTGGCTGATTCAATTACAATAAATGAACCTGGCAAAGCTGTTAAAATGTCAAAATACTAGCTTCTTGGAAAAGCCATCGTTAACGATGCTATCAAAAATGAAAAAGGCTATTCCAGAAAGATTGTTTCAGAGCAAATGTTTAAAACTAATGTTTTGGAGTATAAAGAAATGATAGTCAAGCGAGCGATACAAGAAGAACCCGCCATATCACCGGAACGGCAGGCTGAGCTTAAGAATCTCTTGTTTGAGGAAATGGATAAGTTGTATAGGGAGTTAATGACGCTTGAGGAATAGGGTAATCCGGCTAAGCAGGTGTTCAGCAATACTGAACACCTGCTTTTATAAATATTTTAGTTGACAATTAGATAAAAATAATATATTATCAGATCTAATTAGGTATTATCACACTAAAAAATCTTGATATTAAAAGCTTTTCATGCTCTTGAAAATCTGTTAGTATTTTTACAAATGGCTTATATATTTTATTTATCGTTGTGACCAATAGTTTTATAAGGGTTTTTAATTTTTCACTATTTAGTCTGTGTATTTGGCAAAAAACTAGGTTATAATTCTTTATTTTCAAATTGCTAAAATTATATTTCTCTTAATCTTCTTTTAAATAACTTTTATGATTATTCTAATCTAATCAAATAAAAAACACAATTACATCTCAAAATAACTAATAATAACTTAAGCGTACAATACAGAATTCTTTTTTAAGATATTTTACCGCTATTATACCCGAATTACTTATTACCAAAGAATTGAAAAATTGATACTCTATACAAATTATAGCGCAAGTTTTAATCCGGTAAAACTTGAAGTCCACATTCACCTAGGTATTTAAATAAATTATCATAAAACTCTGGCAACCTTGTCTCGTCATTTTTATCACCTTCAGGAATAAATATAACCATTCCTTGACGTGCACGAGTCAGGAGAACTCTGTAAGAATTTAAAAGATATTTTTTATCGACATCATTATTGATATTTTGCCATCTATTTCCACTAAATTTTAAATATTTCCAGCCCTTATCAAACCGTAAATTTGCATCCCAAGCAACAATCGTCCAATCAAGCTCTAGACCTTGAACATCAAATTCTGTTGCGCAATCTTCTAAAGCACAAGAAGAACGAACATCCGTTTTCTTGTTCAAAAACCAATTTGTGCAATCTATTTCTGATTTAACAAATATACCTTCGGGTTTTAAACGAATTGCATTAGAATGTGCTAAAAGCCCCATTCTTTCACTACCTCTAGCTTTACTTCTAACCCAATTCTTTGCTCGCGCTAAATTTCGAGTTATAAGAATTGGATAATGTTCACATAAATCCTGAGAAACAATCCTTGCTTCATTAGGCTTACAGTCCATCACATTTTGTACAAAATCTGATAACAAAGCACTCTTGAAAGAACGCAAAGAAACACTCAAATGTAAATCGCTTTGAGTAAAAACATTTAAATTTTCTGGCGGATTAGCATTTTTTGAACAATACACATTCCAATCTGGATATTTTTCTTTTAAAGTTTTAAACCACTCATCCAAGCCCGCTTCACCGGTATTAATTTCCTGTCCTTCTCCAATTAAGCATATAATAACGCACCAATCCTGATGTCTATCCATAACGCTAATTAAAAATTCTGGTTCTGAATAATTAAAATCCTTAGCCTTACTCTTTTTATTCATAAACTTTGAAGCTTGTTCTCTATTCCAAGCCCTTTGAGCTTCATCAAAAATAACAACTTTTTCAATAGGTGCACTAGTATCCTCAAAATATTCGTCTCTAAAGTGATGAATATTTTGTATGAATGCGTAAACTTGAGGTTCAGTTTTTTTCTTAGAAATGTTTTCTAATTCTGACTTATTTCTTATTAAAGCCTCTCTTAATACCTTAACCAATGGCCCGTTGCCAGACAAAAAGCACGCATGCTCATCTTTTTCATAATTCATTGATTGAGTTGCAATATCTAACCCCGCCAAAGTTTTTCCAGCACCAGGAATACCAGTAATGAAACAAATTGATTTTTGTTTATTATTTTTACTATCTTTAATAATTTTTTCGACTGCATTCTTTGTTAACGTTAGATTTATCGCCTCTGCTCCATGTCTTGAAATATCCTCAACAGAATGGTTTGCATATAAAGCTTGTGCAGCTTCAACGATCGTTGGAGTAGGTTTGTATGAAGAGTTTAACCAATTATTTACATCAAAACTTTCTTTTCTATAATTTGTATTCAAATCAGTCAGAACTTGTTTTAATGTAGTTGCATTAGCTTTTATACAATTGGAAATACCGTCATCTGCAAATAAAATTTGTGTATTAATTTCAGGCGCCATCGTTGAAATTAAAATAGGAATAATTGTTTTATTATGACTTTCTGAATGAAAATTCTTTAAATCAAGTGCATAATCGACAACTTGCTCTATTGCGTATGTTTCATAGCTTTTAGCAAATATTTTGAATTCTAATAGGTAAATGATTCCATTTAAGATTAATATATTATCAACTCTTTTCCCCATTCTAGGAATAGCGAATTCAAAAAACAAAGTAGCTTCCGGAAAATCAACAAGAGCCCCTTTTAAAATTCTAATTTGTTCCAACCAAGCACGTTTTTGCTCTAAATCATTCGAAAATGAATGATTCATTAACAATTGACCCAGAATTTCATTATCTGAAGAGTTTAAAAATTTTGAAACTTTTTCTGAATAATATGAACGCATTTTTACTTTAAATCTTTTTAATTATTATTTTGCAAAAGAAGATATTTGTAAACAAAAATTTACCGCAAAACATAGTGAGTTGAACGACCTTTGCCAACACGCTTTAAAATCTTTTTGTCAATTAAGTCATTGATATCCAAGGTCGCAGTATCTTGTGAACAATTACACATTTTCGCCCATTTTGTTGTAGTTAAATTACCTTCAAAATTATCAAGAAAGCGATTCAAGACTTTAATCTGCCTTTCGTTAAAAGCAACATTTGAATTCCTTTGCCAGAACTCTGCTTTTTTCAAGACCTGATTTGTAATCTCACCGCTTGATTGAATAGCAGCCAAAAGATTTTCCAAAAACCAAACAAGCCAATTTGTAACATCCATTGAGCCTTTTTGAGTCTTTTCTAAAATTTCGTAATAATTCTTTCGGTTTTTCTGAATTTGTGAGGACATTGAATAAAATCTAAACTTGGAAGCATCACTTCTGGCAAGCATCATATCTGTTAATGCTCTTGCAATTCTTCCGTTTCCATCATCAAAAGGGTGCAAAATGACAAACCAAAGGTGAACAATTCCGGCTTTAATCAAAAAATCTTCCTTAGCATAAGAGTTGATATAGTCGATTAAATCCTGCATTTCAGATTCAAGAAGTTCCGCTGGCGGAGCTTCATAATGAACTTTTTCTTTGCCAGCATAGCCTGAAACAACTTGCATCGGACCAAGCTCATCTGTTCGATAACTACCAACGTTTATTTTAGACATACCGCTAAATCCGGTAGGAAATAATGCTGCGTGCCAACCAATTATACGTTCTTTTGTCATATTTTGATCATAATTCTGTGTCGCATCTAACATCATTTCAACAACACCTTCAATATCCCTTGAAACAGGAGTTTCTCCACCTAAGTCAATGCCTAAACGCCTTGCAATAGAAGAACGTACCAAATGTTTATCTAGAATTTGTCCTTCAATTTCAGAGGATTTAATAATATTTTCGGTTAAAACCTGCAACAATGCGTTATTCTTGACCTCAAAACCCAAAGCATCCATTTTGCCAAGCAAATATCCTTGAGATTTTTTGATTTCAAGCAACAAATTTTGAATTTTATCTCCGCAGTATGTAAAACTGTGCCAATCTGAGTTTTGATAGATATATTGCATTGTTTTCTCCGTAAATTATACGGATATTATATCAGTTTTCTCCGAAGTTGGCAAGCCTTAACCTCTTGTTGAATTTTATTGTCAAACATTAACTTTCTGTGGTATAATTTTCCCAATGAAAGAAGGTGTTTATATGAAAAAGCTTCTATGTTCTTTAGTGTTAGCAGGTGCACTATTATTTGGCGCAACTTTTACATTGGCAATTGATACTCAGTACTATGATATCAAACCTAATGGTACTCAAACCGTAAAGCGTTGCCCTTGTAAAAAGCATTTTGAAAATCATCTAGGTTTAACTAAAGAACAGATTAAACTTGTTGATGCAAATAGAGCTGCACAACAAGCAGAACTAAAACCAATAAACACAAAAATTAGAGAAAACTATAAACAAATTAAAGCAACGACAGACGAAAAAGAGATTGCTAAACTAAGGGTAGAGATTACCGATTTAAAAGCAAAATCTGCTGAAATAAAAGCTGAGCACAACAAAAAGTTTGAATCATACTTGACAGAAGAACAAATCAAGACACTTCAATACATGAGAGAGATGAAAAAAGAAGGCAAATCTTGCTGTCCTTGTGGTAAAAATAGATACTACTAGAGATTGGTCAGAATTGTATTAATTAGCTCACTATGTTTATTATGCTTAAATCCGTTTGGATAAGTCATATTAAACTCAATATTTAGTGCTTTCTTGTACTCTTCGTTTGAAAATCTTACAGGATTTTTGCAAATAGCATAAATATTAGACCGGGTTTCATTCCCAAGAGTTTCAATATCTTTAAAATAAGGCATCAATTCTTGTTGCAAATGTTTTTTAGTTGTAAATCTTTGTTTTGTCCAAACACCATTTCTAAAAGTAACACTAAATTTTTCATCATCTAAAAATTCAATATCACGCTTTCTATTTGTTGCTTGTTTGCTTTTCATTGTTGTAGTTGCTTTGCCTAAACTGCGAGTGCCTAAAATCAAGGTTCCATTGTCTTTTAATAATGAGTTGCAAGCCAGTAAAACATTGTGCTGCATTTCAAGACTTGTTATAGAATTCAAAACGCTATCCAGAATCACAATATCGTACAATCCATTTTTAGAAATATCTTTTTGAATTTCTTCAATAAAAGAAATGATTTTATTAATATCAAATGAATTACTTTTTTCTTGCCTGTAAAAAGGTTCGTACGTATAAATTTGATAGCCTTCTTTTCTTAATTTGTCTGGATAAGAACATTTACCCGCCCCAAAATCCAAAATTCTAGTTTCTTTGTCTAAAATCGGTAGAATGTATTTGGTATATGTCGTTGATTTTAATTCTTTTTCACCACTAAGTCTATGCATTTGGCAAAAAGTTTGATTATAATCTTTTATTTCTAAATTGTTAAAGTAATATTTTCCATAATCTTTTTGTAAATAACTTTTTAAATCTTCAACCTCTGCATTTTTCATTTTATAAACTAAAAGAGGTTTTTCTAATAGTTTGCATGCAATTGCATATTCTGTATTTACAACTACTGCACCTTGTTCATTGCAAATTACACTTCCCCAAGTCCCATATTTGATAATAAGTTTACTGATTTCTTTTACGACAATAGGATTAGAATTTTTGCGTAAATTTATATAATAAAAATCAACAAAGCTATATCCAAAAGGAATGTTAGAAATCATGCTTAAACCGACTTTTGAACTATTAGTTTCTATAGAATTATGTTAATCTAATTAAATTTTTTGAAAATGTATCAGACAGTGAACAAGAATATGAAATAATGAAATTATTTGACCGAATTGAAATCAAAAAATTAAACAGTTAATTTGCAGTTTCTTCTAAAGCCTGTTCATATTCTGCATCACTAAGAGGTGTACTAAAAAATCCGCCATATTCACCTTCTTCAAGAAAATTAAATACTTCGCCTGTAGGTAAGAACAAAAGATTAATTTTCTCTGAAGTTTCCTTGCAGTAACCCCAACTTCTAACCATAAGTCCAACATCAGGAACACTTGTTATACAACCACCGTTTTTTATGACTTCTGCATATAATTTTCTATAATCAGCATTATTTTTACAGGTTTGAACATCATGACTCCACCTGATACAAATTTCTTCATCACTTTGACCTAATTTGTAGCGATTATTAGTATGGAAATTTCCTAAATTTGCATAAGTTAATCCTCCTGCCTATAAGATAAGTCCTGTAACTGATAAAGTAATAATTCTTTTTCTATCCATTTTTATCCTCTAAATTTTTGGGAAGGTAACATTTTTGAGTTTCTCGGAAGTAATTTCACGATTTTTTTGAAATTTAATAGCCTGTTTTTCACTAGGGAACAATAAATCACTCGGTTTGTAATGCCTGTTATCTATCCCGAAAGTCATTAATTTTTGTGCATCTTCATAACTTACTCCATAGTCAAGCCTTAATTTATACACCACTTTGAATAAATCACAAAGGTCGGGAGATGAATAAATTATAGTCCATAGTTATTATTAAACATTTCTATCCTTTTTTGTTTATTAAAATAAAAACAGTGTATTGCCAAATGGCAAATGCACTGTTTAATTATATTACACCTTATTTTGCAAAAATTTCAACTCAGAATCATATAAATGATTTAAAGTTTATTATGAGGTATTGAAAAGATCGAAAACAATGAGAATGATTATTTATATAAGTATTTAGCCATTATAGTATAAACTTATTGTTATTTTCCAAAATCTATATTGTCATTTTTCTATAAAAATAATAGTTGGTTCAAAAAATTTTATACTAAAACAATTATAGAAAGGAGATACTATGAATATTGTAGAACCGATTAGACGAAAAAAAGATTTAAAAAAAATTGAAAGCATACTACGTAAACAAAGTTTGCGAGATCTATTACTTTTCACGATTGGCACAAATTGTGGTTTAAGAATCTCTGATATTTTAAATCTTGATGTTAGAGATGTCCAAAATAAAGATTACATAAGTATTACAGAAAAGAAAACCGGAAAATATAAACGTTTCCCGATTAATTCAAAACTAAAGCCCATGTTTGCCCAATTTACTCAAGGCAGAAAAGCTGATGAGCCATTATTTTTATCTGTATTCAATAATAGAATGGAAAGAACTCAATGTTATAGAATTATAAATGATATTTGCCGTAAGGCAGGAATTGATTATAATATTGGTACTCATACTTTAAGAAAAACTTTTGGATATCACCATTACCGAAAGTTTAAAGATATAGTAGTATTGCAAAAAATATTCAATCACTATTCACCGCAGGTTACGCTTCGTTATATAGGAATTGACCAGGATATAATTGACAATAGTTATAACAACTTTATCCTATAATATACCAGAATAGCGCAACCTCCTACAAAATAACTCTACTCATTTACTCTTGTGTTGAGTTGTTTAAAAACACTTTACTTTTAACAAGTTTATCACAAAATAAAAAAATTACATAGTGGCTTACAGTATTATATTTAACAACTAAATATTTAAAAAGACTTCAGTTTATTTCAAACTCAACACAAGAGTAAATGAGTAGAGTTTTAAAACCTTTATCTAGCGATGTAATGGAAAATTCTCTTAGGAAGTAAGCTTTAATAATGGGTAGCAGTATACCAATAAAAAATATCCAAGAAATAAATTGTATAAAAGATTTATACAGGCAAAAAAATCAAATTAGTGAATTACTAATGTTCACATTAGCCATTAACACCGGAATTGATTTAATAAGCTTATTGAATTTAAGGGTAAAGGATATTAAAAACAAAAAATATCTCTGTATTGAAAAAAATAAATCCATACCATTAAACGAAGAAATCTTAAAATTAATTGCTGAAGTTATAAAAGATAAAAAGAATAATGAATATCTATTCTCAAATGCAAACGGCAATAAGAGACATCGGACAACAGTTTTTTATTCATTCAAAAATATTATCGCAGAACTAGGGTTACGTAATAAATATTCGGTTGCTTCCTGGAGAAAGACTTTTGCATATCATTACTATCACAAGTATAAGGATTTATCATATCTTCAGTGGTTATTTAATCAGACAAATATAAACATGGCACTAAAATTCATCGATGAAGATGAAAATATGAATCTTAGGTATCGGGATGGAATTAGTTTATAGGATGGTTTATGAGTAAATTTAATATAAAAATACTAGCTCACAGGGGCTTTTGGAAAGAAGAAACTGAAAAGAATACAAAGATAGCATTTGAGCGTGCTTTCAACAGTGGTTTTGGTATTGAAACAGATCTACGTGATATCAAAGGTGAAATTGTAATTTCTCATAATATGCCGCAAGGCAGAGAGATGGAATTTGAGGACTTATTAAAACTCCTAGATGGCAGAGATTTAACGCTTGCATTGAATATAAAAGCTGACGGTATGGCCGATGAGATTAAAAGACTGCTTGAGAAATACAAAGTTTCAAACTATTTCACATTTGATATGAGCATTCCTGAGATGGTTTATCAACACAAAACAGGATTAAAATTATTTACCGGTCAAAGCGATATTATGCCTCATCCTATTATGCTTGATAATGCTACTGGGGTTTGGCTCGATAGTTTTTACTCTGACTGGTTTGGAGAAAAAGAAATCAAAAATATTTTAAATCAAGACAAAGAAGTCTGTATTGTTTCTCCAGATTTACACAAAAGAGAATATAAAAAAGTGTGGAATATATATAGAAATATTAATGGGATAATGCTGTGTACTGATTATCCAATGGAAGCAAAGGAGTTTTTCAATGTCAAAAATTAAAGCAGTAATATTTGATATGGACGGAGTACTTATTGATGCAAAAGACTGGCACTATGAAGCATTAAATCAGGCTTTAGAACTATTTGGCTACAAAATTTCACGATATGATCATCTTGTTACTTTTGACGGGCTTCCCACGAAAAAAAAACTTGAAATGCTTACAATTGAAAAGGGCTTACCAAAGGGATTACATAAATTTATTAATCACATGAAACAGATTTATACAATGGAACATGTTTACATGAAATGTAAACCTCTTTTTTGTCACCAATATGCTCTATCAAAATTAAAAAATGAAGGTTACGGGCTGGCTCTCGCGTCAAATTCTGTCAGAGTAACTATTGATATGATGATGGAAAAAGCTGATTTACAAAAATACCTTGATTTTACTCTGTCTAATCAGGATGTTACTATGCCAAAACCTAATCCTGAAATTTACCAGACAGCGATAAAAAGATTTGGTTTAGAACCGCAAGAATGTCTGGTAGTAGAAGATAACTTAAACGGAATCAATGCAGCTCTATCTAGCGGTGCTCATCTTTTGAAAGTTGAAACAGTAAATGATGTAACTTATCAAAACATTAAAAATAAAATAAAAGAAATCGAAACAGAAAGCTCAAATCTAATTTTAGGAGGTGTTAGATAATGAATATATTAATTTTAATGGCAGGTTCTGATAAAGATTTCTGTGAAAAAGGCTACCCTAAGTATTTAATTGAAATTAAAAATAAGCCTATTATTCAGAGGACTATTGAGCTCTTGAAAACCGTTGGAAACAACATTACGTGTATTATAAGAAAAGAAGATCAGGATAAATATTTTTTAGGCGATACATTAAAAATTTTATGCCCAAAATGTAAAATTATAGAAATTGCTGGAGATACAAAAGGAGCTGTATGCTCAGCATTATTTGCAATAGATGAAATTAATAATGAAGAGGAACTATTGATAATTAATGGAAGTCAGCTTATAAAAACTGACATTAAGCCTGCTATAGAAAGTTTTCGGACAAGAAATCTTGACGCGGGTATTGTAACAATAAATGCAATTCATCCACAATACAGTTCCGTTTTATTAGATGAAAATAATTTTGTTATACAAACAAGTGAGAAACGTCCGATTTCTAATATCGCATCAACAGGATGTTGGTACTTTAAAAAGGGACAAGACTTTGTACGCTCTGCATTTGGGGTAATAGAAAAAGATGTTGATACACTCGGACAATATTATATAAGCGCCACTTTTAACGAAATGATTTTAGACAATAAAAGTATAGGAACTTATGAAATTCCCAAAAAGGATTATGTAACATTCTCAAATTACCAAATGTATGAAAATTATTTAGCACACAGGAGAGGTTAGAAATATGATTAATATAGTAATACCAATGGCTGGAGCTGGCTCAAGATTTGCAAAAGCAGGATACAAAAAGCCCAAACCGTTTATTGATGTTTTAGGCAAGCCTATGATATGCCATGTTCTAGACAATCTGAATATACCAGATGCAAAGTTTATTCTACTCACAAGATTTGAACATTATAACAATGAACAAGAAACTGTTAAATGGATAAAGTCTAATTATAAAGTTGAATTTGTTATGATTGACAAATTAACAGAAGGTGCCGCCTGTACAGTTTTACATGCTCATAGATTAATCAATAATGATACACCTCTTTTAATAGCAAATTCAGATCAAATCGTTGATATGGATATTTCAGAGTACATAAATGATAGCAAAAAAAGAGGGCTTGACGGTTCTGTTCTTTGTTTTGAAGATAACGACAAAAAATGGTCATATGCAAAACTAGATAAAAATAGATTCATTACGGAAATTCGAGAAAAAGAAGTTATCTCAAAAAATGCAACAGTTGGAATTTATTATTTCAATAAAGGCAGAGATTTTGTAGAAAATGCTATTGATATGATTGTAAGAAATGAGAGGGTGAACAACGAGTTTTACGTTGCACCTGTTTATAACTATGCAATTAATCAGGGTAAAAAGTTTGGAATTTATACGATAGATAAAACCCAAATGCACGGAACCGGAACTCCAGAAGATTTAGATAAATACATTGAAACAGTAAAAGAGCATCAAGGAGCATTAGTATTATGAGAACAGCAAGACTTGAAGATATGGTAAAAGGGTGGTTTGTCGGAAATTTTGAACCGTCTCTTATAAAAACTAATGATGTGGAAGTTGCGGTCAAAAGCTACAACAAGGGAGATTATGAAGAAAAACATTATCACAAAATTGCGACAGAGCTCACTGTTATCATTCAAGGCAGAGTAAAAATGAACGGAGTTGAATACAAAAAAGGTGACATTATTGTTATGGAACCTATGGAGGCAACTGATTTTGAATGCCTAGAAGACGGCACACAAAACGTAGTCGTTAAATACCCTGGTGCTAATAATGATAAATATTTAGGGAGAGCATAAATGAAATTTAAATTAGGACAAAAAATTATAGATAAACTCCGCAATAAAAAACAGAATGAGAATAAAATGCTTTTAGAGAATGTTCTAAATTGTCTGCAATCTATTTTACAAATAAATAATAAAATATTAGAACGTTCAAACTATGTTGGAGGCCAGAGATGGGAAATTGAGTTGCAAGAACGCTACAAAAATAAGCTCTATCTTGACGGATTTGGTTATAAAGTCTTTTCACAGAATGATGAAGACGGAATAATCAATGAAATATTTACACGAATAGGCACCACAAATAAGAAATTTATAGAGTTTGGCGTACAGGACGGAATTGAATGTAATAGTCATTTATTATTAGATACAGGCTGGTCAGGACTCTGGATTGATGGCAATAAAGACGATTGCAATAAGATAAAGACTTTTTTTAAAACTTCTTTGGAGGATAAAAAGTTAGCCATATTAAATGATTTTATTACAAAAGATAATATTAATGAATTATTTGCCAAAGCAGAATTTCAAGGAGAAATAGATTTCTTATCTATTGATATTGATGGTAACGATTGGCATGTACTGGAAGCTATACTAAAAAGAAAACAAATCATACCAAGAGTTATATGTGTAGAATACAACCCGCTAATACCACCTGCTTCTGATCCGATGGATTGTTCTACAGATTACGTGCTTCCATATAAAGAAGATTGGATTTGGCCGGTTGATGACAGCCAAGGAGCCTCTCTGAGTGCATACTACCATTTGTGCAAAAATTACGGCTACCGGCTTGTCGGAACTTGCGTCAATGGTGTTAATGCATTTTTTATACAAGAAAATTTAGCACAAGACAAATTCATATCTGATAAAAATGGAGCTTTACCATTTTACAATCCCTGGAGGCATAGAAATATCAAATATTATACTCCTTTTGCTATGCCATTTTGTGATTTAAGAGAGTCACTGGCTAATAGAATAGATATTTACAAAAAAAACGGGTTAATTTAAGAGGGAAGATTTATGGTAAACAAAATTGCATTTATAATTCCAACATATCCTCCACATTTTAACTATGCAAAAAATTTCTTAGACACATTTAGAAAGAACTATTTAAATTTGCAAGCTGATTTATTTTTTATTTTCTCTGATGAATCGGAAGCACAAGAATTTGGTGAATATGAATATAAAATTATTCTTCCTGATGAATTGCGTATTTTTGAAAATGGAGGCATAATTAATATCAAAAAGTTTTTTGCATTAAAATCACTTCAAAACCAATATGATTATTATATTGTTTTAGATTCCGAATCCGAAATAATAAAAAATGTCGATTTGTATTCAATCTGTAATAGTATATATGAAACAAAAAAACTGTATGGTAATACCGTTTGGAATTTTGAGCACATTGGCATGTGTAAAATCAGGGAACAATGTAAATCTCATTTCAAATCAAATGAAAACTTTTCAACTCTTGCAGAAAAAGAAAAAGATTTGTATTTATGGTTCTCAAACCTTCCTGTATATAAAAATGAATTTCTTCAAGACTTCTTTGTCTCAATAGATTTTAACAATTCAATTTCTACTCTTACCGGACTTGATTTTGATCATTACATATACATGTATTACCTTATACTATATAAAAATTTTAAAGTTGTAGATTTAAAAATGCATGGTTATCTCGGAGCTGGAGAAAATATGCCGGAAGGTTATTGTTATATTCCTGCTAACGCATTGAAGCATGATTTTTATATGTGTGCAAAGCAATCATTACATCTATGGAATAACAAAAATCTCTTTGTTGTTATTCAGATAGATAGAATATTAGCAAGGCTGTTTTGGATAATAGGAAATGCTTTATCTGATTTAACCATTCAATATCACAATTTAGAGGAAAGAGTAAGAAATTTAGAAAATAAAGAAATTGAAACTAAACAGAAATCTAAATTATATAAATTCTTTCACATGTATGCACTAAGAGGGAAAAAATGATTGAAAAAATATCCATTGTAATTCCATATCACGGACGCCTCAGTCTTTTCAAAGAAACACTTGAATCTTTAAGAAAGCAATCATTTAAAGATTTTGAAGTCGTAATAAGTGATGACACTGATGATACAGAAAATATCAAAATGCTTATTGACAGTTACTCTGATTTGCATATCAAATATGTAAAATCAAGTATAAACCTCGGAGCGATTTCTAACACTTTACAAGGAATAAATAATGCAAGTAATAATTTTATACATATATTACACACCGATGATATTTTATCTCCTAATTGTATACAATTTGAACAAGAACTCATTAACAAATATCCGGCAAATTTATTCATAAACCATATTCATCATGCATTTGAAAATGAGTTTTATTCCAATGAACATAATGAGTATAAAATAGAATGCCCTAAAACATCCTGGCTAAAGTCTAAAATTTTTACAGATTGCACAGTTCCCAGCGCCTGGTGTTTTAATAAAAAAATTTTGAAAGATATAAATTTTACCAAAGGAGAATTCGCATTTGTATATGATTGGAACTTTTTATTTTCTGTATTAGTTTATTTATATAAAAATGAATTAACCTTCATTGAAATACCGCAAGGTTATGTAGGCTGGAGAGAACATAGCGATTCTGAAAGTACAAAAGGTATTCTTACATGTTTTACCGAATGGAAGCGTTTAGCATTGCTTATGGCAAATGAACTACAAGAGTGCGAGATTTTAAATAAGAAAGAGATTAAAAGAGTACTCAAAAAATCAGAAAAATGCAGAATTAAGAGAATAATAAAAGATTATGAGAAAAATAAAAAAAATTTTAAACTACCACAAGATGTGTTATTTAAGTATTACTGGAAACTATTACTAAAATTTATTTACTCTAAAGAGAAGCAGCCTGCTTCACATAGAATCATATATAGAATATTGGGTTTTAAAATATCTAAAAAAAGCACAAAAAATTATAAAAAATGTTCAATAAAAAACTCTAAAGTACCGCTTATAATAGATGGAGATTTTTATAATTTAAAAAATTTCCCTATAAAAGCTAAGAATTATCAGTTGCGATCTGATGCCTATACAATACCTTCTCTTTGTATTGTTATACAGGGGCCAATTGTAAAAGAAAATGATTTTACATTAGAAACATGTAAAATCTATAAAAAAATTTTTAATAATTCAGAAACTATTATTCTTTCTACATGGGATACTGAAGATAAAAAATATCTAAAAAACTTTGAATCTATTGGCGTTAAAGTTTTATTATCTAAAGCTCCTGATTTTGCAGGAAGGGCAAATCTGAATTATCAGATATTATCTACAATGAAAGGACTTGAAGAAGGCGAAAAGCTTGGTTGTGAATATGCGATAAAAACACGAACGGATCAAAGATTTTATTCGACAAATTTAAGCAGAGATTTATTTAATTTATTAAAGATTTATCCGCCTAGCCCCAATTATAATATGCACTCAAGACTTGTTGCTTTATCTTTTAATAGTTTTAAATATCGTTACTATGGTATATCTGATATGTTTTTATTCGGTAATACACAAGATATGCTCAAATACTGGAATTCACCCCTTGACACAAAAAAATATGAAGAATACAAAACAATAAAACAGAAAGATTTGTGGCAGCAATACTGTTCTGAGACATATATTGCTTCACATTTTCTCAAAAATATTGGAGTAACCCCGGAATTTACTCTAAAGCATACTTGGAAAATATACAAAGATTTATTTATCTTTATTGATAAAGAAATTCTTGATATGTATTGGCCTAAATATACGAACCTTGATAGCAGGTGGCGTTTATTTAGGCCTAATATGCTTGAAGAAATGCGCCATAGTGATTGGTTAAACTTGTATTTAAATGATGATTTCTTTATTAAAGAAGATATAGAGTTATTAATACCAAATATAGGAGAAAATTGATGAAAGTATCTGTTTTGATGCCAATATATAATACCAAAGAGGAATATTTAAGAACCGCGATTGAATCTATACTAAACCAGACATATAAAGATTATGAATTTTTAATTTATGATGATGCCTCAAATATAGATCTTCAGAGCATTGTTATGTCATATAATGATGAAAGAATAATATATAAAAAATTTGAGAAAAATCAAGGAATCTCGAAAATCAGAAATGAATTAGTAAAAGACTCGCGAGGAGAATACCTTGCAATAATGGATCATGATGATATCTCATTGCCTGAGCGATTTGAAAAGCAGGTTAAACTTCTTGATAATAACCCAAATATTGGAGTTGTAGGATGTTGGCATGGTTTTGTAGGTAATAATAAAATTTTTAAACGACCTGTTTCCAATAAAGAGATTAAAAACATTATTTTTTGGGAATGTCCCCTCCATCATCCAGCAACAATGCTTCGAAAATCTGTTCTAATTGAAAATAATATTATTTATGAAGAAAAATACTCTCCTGCTGAAGATTTTGCTTTATGGGTATACTTATTTGATAAAACAGACTTTTACAATATTCCGGAAGTTCTATTTATATATCGAAATAATTATGAAAATACTACTACTGTGCAAAATATAAAAATGGAAATAGGAATTAATAATGTATTAAATCATTTAATAACTTCACATCCAAGAGAATATGAAAGAGCTGAAATAAAGAAAAAGTTAAAAAAACACATAAAAATAATGTTTTCACCACTTAAGTATTTTCTAGAACCTTTTGCTATAATAAAATATTTGTTTAAACTTTTAATGACTAAAGGATAAGGTAAAAGATGGATACTAAAGATATTTCAGTTATAGTTCAAGGTGCAATAAACAAAGATGAAACCATAAAATGTCTTCAAAGCATAAGGCACTACCTTCCTGGTGCCGAGATTATATTATCAACCTGGGAAGGTAGTAATATTACCGACTTAGACTATGATAATTTAATTCTTAGTAAAGATCCAGGAGCAGCAATTATAGAGAAATCTGCTCAAAAAGTTGTTTATAACAATATTAATCGACAGCTTCTAAGCACACAAGCCGGTCTAGAAAAAGCATCACGCAGATATGCAATGAAAGTAAGAAGCGATTTAATACTTACAAGTGATAGATTTTTAGATTACTTCGATAAATTTCAGGCGAGGACAGATAATTATACTCTTTTTAATAGAAAAATAATTGTACCTGCATTATTTACGCGATTTAATATTAAATGTGACAATCTATACGAGCGCGTAAAAATACCTTTTCATGTTTCTGACTGGTGGCTGTTCGGTCTTCGTGGAGACTTAAATACATATTTTTCCAATACTAAATTGGCAGAAGAACCATATTTTACAGAATATTTTACCAAAGAAGAGAACAAGCACAAAAATACACCATATGGTAAAACAAAATTTAAATTTTCACCTGAGCAATACTTTGGATATTCTTGTTTTGCTAGAAATTTTAAAGATATATATATGGAAGATGCTGCTGATTATAGCGATGAGTTAATGGAAAAATTTAGAGAGTGTCTGGTTAATAATTTCATTGTACTAGAGTTTGCGCAATCCGGTATTTACTTAAATAAGTATCCATACAGTAAAAATGAAAAATTTTCAGGAGATCAGTACATTGGACTTTATAACTTCTATCGTTATGAATTTGAATATAAAAGAATTTGTGATAAAAATTATCAAATGACAAGCCGTAGACAGAAAATATTTGAAGATGAAAATTTTGGATATAACCTTTTAAGGATATACAAACATATATCTAAATTACTAGAGCCTTCAGCAAACTTTTTACAAAAGCTTGAACAAATATTTATTGGCATTCCATTTTCACTTATATCCTTTTTATTTAAATATCGTAAGTAAATTCAATGACTAACAATGAACTTAAGCTAGTTAGTTTAGATGATTGACTTACTGATAGAAAAGTCTATATACTAAAAGGCAAGGTGAAAAAAGATTTTGATATTACAAAAACCAAACTGGTTATATGGGATTTAGATGAAACTTTTTGGGATGGTACGTTATCAGAAGGCAGCATAAAGTTCAATCCAGAGCATCTCCAACTGGTAGAAGATCTTACGCTAAAAGGGATTATGAACTCTATTTGTTCGAAAAATGACCATTCGGCTGTATTAACCCAATTTCTCACTCAGGGTTACAGAAAATACTGGCAGTATTTTCTTTTTCCATCCATAAACTGGGCTCCAAAGGGAGAAAGAGTTAAAAGCATTATCTCTTCAATGAACTTAAGAGAAGAAAACGTAATTATTATTGATGATAATGAAGCAAATATAAATGAGATTAAGTATTATTGCCCCAATATTATGTCAGCATTACCTGAACAAATTGCAAAAATTGCAGAAGAACTATATCTTGTTAACAGTTATGATTTTGAATTTACAAGGCTTAAACAGTACAAAATTCTTGAACTTAAAAATAAAGAAAAATTAAAAACTAACTGCTCCAATGAAGATTTTTTAAGAAAAAGTGAAATTAAAATTTGCATAAAAAAAGACTGTCTTGAAAACATTAACAGGATTGACGAACTTATACACCGGACAAATCAGCTTAATTTCACTAAAAAACGTGATTCTAAAGAAGATTTAAAGAAATATTTTGAAGATAAAAGTACATATGACTCAGCTTACATAATTGCTGAAGATAAGTACGGCAGCTACGGAATTTGCGGTTTTTATGTACTTAATAAAACTTGTAAGACACTGGAACATTTTCTGTTCTCCTGCAGAATTATGAACATGGGAATAGAAGATTTTGTTTTTTCATATTTGGAAAAGCCCCATATAAATATTGTCCTTCCGGTTTCTTCGTTTCTTGGCGGAACAGGCAATTGGATTAAATTAGTTGATAATCTTGATTTAAAACCTATTGAAGTAAAAAAACAGGCATCAATTAATATTTTATTTAAAGGTGCTTGCGACTTGTATTCAGTAATTAACTATATATCAGGAGATTGTAATATTGACACAGAATTTCCTTACTGGAATAAACAGCTAATCTATATTTTGTCACATACACATACCGCATTTATTGAACAAACACAACGGCTTACATACAATAAACTTATGGAACTCACAAAGAGTTTTCCGTTTCCGCATCCGGATGAATTTAAAACAAAGTTTTTCAGCAAGAAATATGATGCGATTATTTTAAGTCTTTTAACTACTACTTACAGAGGTTTGTACATAAATAAAAATGACGGAACCTATGTAGAATACGGCTATGCAAACTGTGATATTACTGATGAAAACAATTGGGATAAGGTTCTTTCATCAATTCCGGAAAAATATAAGGAAGAAAACCGGCAGCTTTTAAAAGTGTTTAAGGAAGAATACATATTTGCCGGAGATCCTCCAGTTGATTTGGTGCTTAAAAATCTTGCATATATTAGAAAAAACCTGGATTCTAAAACAGAGCTTATACTAATTCTGGGCAGTGAGATTCCTACTCAAAAAGCTCTTGAAGGCTATGAAGGTATGGTAGAAAAACATATCATAATGAACAGATATGTTAGAGAGTTTACCCAAAAATTCAATAATATAAGCTTGCTTGAACTAACTGATTTAATACAAAGCGATGATGATTACAACGAATGTATTAATCATTTTTCAAGGCGGGTTTATAATGACTTTGCAAAGAAGATTATTCATATTGTAAACAACAAACTCGGGAAAGAATATCTGCAGTTTAAAACATTATAAATTCAGACTGCTAACCCATTCTTTTATTTCATCATCTTTTGCAGAATTTTCATATGAAGTATACCCCTGTTTAACTACGGCATCAGGAGCAAGTTTTTGCATATCTGTATAAGTTGAAGATGCGCCTCCTCCTCCGTGAGTACAGAACGGTACAATAATTTTTCCGTCGAAATTATTTTCTGCCAAAAATGTTTTTACAGGAGATGCCATTGTATACCACCACACCGGTGTACCAATGAATAGGATATCATATGCTTTAACATTGCCTAAACTAACAAGCTCCGGCCTGACATCATCTGCCTTTTCCTGTTTTGCCTGATTTACTACAGCATTATAATCTTTTGGATATTCGTTTGCCGGCTTTATCTCAAACAAATCAGCGCCGGTTAGAGATTGTATCTTTTCCGCAGCTTCTTTGGTATTACCTGAATGAGAATAATAAGCAATTAATATTTTTTTATCTGACATAATTCCTCCTTTAGAAATCTATTTATATTCTTCATCACTAACCGGCTTCAGCCATGTTGTTTCATTATCCGGCAAATTTGTTTCAACAGAAATATGTGCAAACATGCTGTGAGGAGCAGCACCATGCCAGTGTTCCACTTCAGGAGGGATTTTTACTACATCACCTGATTTAAGTATTTGTATCTGTTTGCCGCGTTCCTGATATCTTCCTTCTCCTGCAGTAACAATCAAAATTTGTCCTCCTGAGTGTTTATGCCAATTAGTCCTTGCGCCTTTTTCAAAGGTTACATTTGCTATTGAAGAATTCCAAATATCGTCCTTGGCTACAAACCGGTTTAGATAAGTTGTTCCAGTAAAAAACTTGTTATAAGGATTTATCTCGCCCTTACTAAATGGCTGCTCAAAATCTTTTGCCATAACAGTACCTCCTAATATTGTAATCAAAAATAATGTTAATAATCTCTTCGTCATTTAAGTTCTCCCTTCAAGCATTTTAATGCTGCTATCGCATTCGGAAAACCAACATATGGAAGGCATTGAATAATTGCCGCAGTTATTATTTCTTTAGAATTTCCAGCCTTCAAAGCCCCTTTCACATGGCTCTTTAATGTTTCTGTATCACCTGTAGTCACAAGTATACTAATTATTAGAAGCTCTCGTGTTTTAACATCAAGCCCCTTTCTTGTATAGATATCGCCAAAGCAAAATTCTGTTAAAAATCTGGAAACATCATCTCCCATACTTTCAGGAAGACCTTCCAAAGCCTTAGAAATTTCATCTCCATAGAGTGGTTTTTGAATAGCAGCGCCTTTTTCATAACGAGATTTTTCATCAGTAGTCCCTGCCATTTCAAGAGGGGTTTTAATACCTCTTTCTTTAAATACTTCATTCATTACGCCAATTGCATTAAGGGTTTTAGGAAAACCGATAAACGGCGCGCATTGATATAAGCTTTCACGAACTTCCAGCGGTGTAACGCCGACATTAAGAGCGGCATTGATATGCGCTTTTAACTGCGGTAAAGTCTGCTGTACTGCAAGCGAAGTAACTGTAAGCATCTCTCTCATTTTCATATCAAGATTTCCAACAGTGAAAACTTCACCAAAAATATATTTTTGCAGAATTGCCATCATTTCCGGATCTGAACCAACATTCGGGTTCCAATCGCTATTGAACAATTTTTCATAATTTTTCTTACAAATATCACTTCTCGTCATTTTTTTACCCTCCGCTGCAAACAAAATATTCGGCTGAATAAGCATAGCACTTACTATTAATACTAAAAATTTTTTCAACTTTTTGCTCCTGAATTTGATTTACAAACTCAGGATAACATATGAGAGTTACTCTCAGTCAAGAGGTAAAATAAGATTTATTTTTATAGATTCATGGCGTGTGAAAACAACTCTCCTGCTTTAGCGTTATAAGCTCTTCCGTCGTCTTTTGTAAAAAGATTTTCCCAGTGACTTTCTGGCGTACCATTTGTTGAATATGACGGATTTGTCATCATAAGATGGTGTGTATTAGTGTCATATCTCAGAGGGAACAAGTCTTCCATCTGCATAAAGCTTGGTAGTTTATCGCTTGGATATTCATATGCAAAAAGTGAAGAATTTATGCGGTTAAGCCTGTCTTCATAACTTCTTCCGCCTTCGTCATTATCATTTGATACTTCTACACCTGGAGCGTATTCCTTATTATATTTAAGTTTTTCCGACCAGCATCTGACTTTATCATAATTATCAGGTGGTATAAAAGCCGTTCCTGTAGTAAGTCCAAGGTTTTTATACCTTTCAAAATCACCTGTACTCTTTTCCCCTGCAAAACTGATTGATGTCACACCGGAACGCCTGCGAATTTCCATCAAGATATACTGCATTTGTTCGTACCCTGGCAGAGCTCCGACACCTGTGTAATTAACCATATCGTACCCGCCGATATGTTTAGCAGAATCTATAAATACCGCTTCAAACCCCATGTTTATTAACTTTACATGCTCAGCTATAAACAATTCCTGATGCTCAGGATTATTCCAATCAAAAGTTACATCATCCCCGTCCGGTCTTGCAACTTTAATCTGGTCTGCCGAAATTACTGTTCTAAATCCGGTTTTTAGTCCATGAATATGTGCAAGATCATTGAATGCTCGAAATTGTTCTTCAGCAGATAAATCAATATCGTAATCTATAATATTTCCGCTGTAACCTGCATTTAGCTTAATTCCATAAATAGAATTTTCTTCAAACGGGCCTTTGTTATAGCTGTCACCGAAAATATTGGGGAATATCTGAGATAAAATTATACAATTAGCCCAGCTTTTTGCTGAAGGAGGGATTGCCGGTAAAATTTTGATTGAGCTTAATATCCCATTTTTTGTTCTGTCACCATACATTTCTGCGATTGCACGGTTATTAATTTCAATATAATTTGCACTTCTTCCCCACTTGTCGCCATAGTTAGGAGTTTCTATGTTGTCAGGAAAATTCTCATAAAAATCACCGCTTTCATTAATTGTCACAAGCGTTTCGACAGCCTGTTTTACAGAACGGGTCAAAAGTTCTACCGGTAAAATGTTAGCTACCCATTTTTTCATGCCGGCTGTTATAAGCCGGTCTTTGCACCATTCATCAGGTCTTAACTTTACATCTTCATTCAAAGCTATCAATAATTTATTTACATAATTTGTCATACCCAAAGTTTAACAAACTTCGGGTATAAACAAATTAGCCGTTCAGCATAGCCTATTGTTTTAATCTTTCCAATTCAGATTTTAGTGCATCGATATTGGTCAATTCTCTAATTCTGTGGAGAATGCCGTTGACCTCGTCAGGCGTACCCATACGTGATTGACCCATAACAGTATATCTGCCATCTGTCATATTAAAGAGTTCATCACATAACTGCTGTAATTCATCTGGAGCACCTTTTCCAATATCTGTATGCCAGAATGCTTTAATCAATCTTGTAGTCTTTTTAAGTTCTTGTACGCCGGCTTCATCCGTTACCTTGAAGCTGTCTGACAAAATACTTGCAAATTTATCCGTGAATTTCTTGATGTCTTCTGCTCTTGCAATTATATCTTCAAGCAGCTGTATCCTTTCTTGTTTAGCGACGTTTGATGCGTTAAAAGATGAGCCATCAGCTCTTGAGCTACCACTGCTCTCATTTGAGCGATTGTTACCTGTTTCATAAGTGTGACGTAAGTACTCAAATTCTTTGACGGTTATCTTGCCGTTTGCATCTATAGAAAATTCATATGAGATACCGCCTTTACGAAGCACTGCAACTTCTCCATTTACAAGTTTATTCATTATGTATGATTGAGTTTCGTTACTGAACAAATGGAGTTTGTATACAAGCGCCCAGTATATATCACTCTGATCCTGAATTTGATATGTTGTTTGCTTATTGTACTCATCGACCTTTGTTTCTTTAATATCGTATTTAGTTTTGATATCAAATTCTTCAAGTTTCACTGCATTACCACGCATTACAAACTGGTACTCAACACCATTTTTCTGGCATCTGAATTCGCCACTTGTTCTCAAATTATTAATAATATTGGTTTGTGTTCTTTCACTGAATAAGTTAAGTTTATCAGCCATACGGTACCTTAAATCATTCATATCACGGAATTGATACATAGTTGTGTGTGTGCGTCCGTGTGAAGTATCTGCCCCGCGAGCTCCTGAATATCCCGAGTTGCTTCCATTTGCTCTGCCCGCATGATTAAACGAACTTGAATTACCAGATTGACGTAATGATAACTTATATTCATCAACCATTCTTTGCGCTGCTGCAAACATGCCGGTAGAACAATTCCAAGCATCGTCTTTACCAACCCAACTTGCAATGCCTTGTGCAAGTTCAGGATTCAATTTCATAGCTTCATCATAAAGTTTTTTTGCATCTTCTACAGGAGTATAGGCTTCATGAGCAATCCAAGGCTTACCCTCTAAACTATTCATTAAAGCTTTGCCATTACAAGGTTTTCTTGCATATTTAGCCGTTATTTCTGCTATTGCATCTTCTAATTCTTTAGAAACTTTTCCATCAAAGTACATCGTTATCGGGTCATGTCTTGTTCCCCATTCATCCAAACTCTGAGGAGTTTTATAGTATGCATCTGGAACTTTAATTTTTACTTTTTCGCCTTTACTATTAACATATACGCCTTTTTCAAGTAACATATCAAGTTCTCGCAAACAGTTTTTATCTGCTTTTACATTAAGTGAAATTCTATCCACTACATTAATACTTCTGCCCTTTAGTTTTTTAGGCTTTCTCCAACTCCAGCCATTCTGCGGGCTTGTTGTAACAAATTCAAACTCGGCAAACATCGGATTGATATCAGCATCGGTAATACGGCCGGCATTTACACTTTCTGCGTAAGAATAGTCTGCCATACGTAATTCATCATAATATTGATTACATTTGCTATTAAAGTCCCAACTACGGGCATTATTGTATTGACCAGCCATATCAGGTGACCATTTTGCAGCATAATTAGGGTTTGTAGTATTTAATACAGTACCGTTAGTAGACATATCAGTTACATATATTTCCCCATTAATTTTTTCAATTTTGAGATGTTGTCCCGAAATATATTCATTATTAATTCTTATATCATTAATTCCTGTAACAGTACGGCCTATCATAAATGAATCGCCATCTTTCATTGCATTTAATTTACCTTGCAAATCTCTTAAGTCAATATCAACTTTATTTCCAAGTCTTATTACTGAATTGATATCAGCTTTTACTCGTTCACCTTTAGGACATACGATATCGGAATTTTTACCGCCAAAAGAATTAATCCAATCTGGCATAGCTGTTCCGGCAGCACGTCTTGCATTTCTGGCTTCATTAACATCATCAATTGCTTTTTTAAATTTCAAGCCAATACTTCTTGCCTTTGCTTTTAATCTATCAAGCAAATCCGTCATTACTTCGCTGAATTTATTGAAATTAGCCTGGATATAAGCTTTTGCTTTTTCATAGTCAGCCATTGTTCTAACACGTGCTATAAGTTCTTCTGCTTTTTGATAAGCCTTATAGAGTTTTTCACCGAGTTTCTGACGTAATTCTGCCGCACTAAATCTGGATTTTGGTGTATCAGCAGCTTCTGCAGCATCACTCTTAGGAGCTTCGCTCTTTATCTTAACAAGCCTATCGCCTTCTATTTTGAAGCCTTTTTGTTCAAGCAGAACGGAAATTTCTTTCATTTTGTTAATATTTGCAGCCTTATCAGCGTTATTTAGTGGTGAATAAGTGACCTCCATTTTTAATCTATAGTATTCTGCAAACAATTCTTCATGATTCATTTCTGCATATGATTTTTGAGATGATTGGGAAGCACCATCAGCATGAGCAGAATTATCAGATTTTGAATTAGTTCTTTCAATACCGTCATCAGTAACTTTATATTCTATGCCGTCTTCAGTTGTAAATTTACCATCTTTTATATCATAGACTTTATCACCAACATGCGCTTTGACAGGTACACCGCCTGCTGTATCAATATGTATTACAGCACCATTCGTATCGCGTACTGAATAAGAATTATCCGGTTCCTGAGCCTGCGATTCTGTAGAATTATTTTGTTTTGGATTTTCAATATTTTTTTCTACAGTTTCTACGATATTCCCGTTTGCGTCACGCTTAAATTCAATAGTACTATAATTCTTACCAGTATTAATATCTGTTGAAATCATTCTCAGTGGTAATACATTACCTGAATCAACCGAAAATACATATCTTACGCCTGTATTCTTGTTAATAAATGAACACAATATATCATCATTTCCATTTACGACAAAGCCGTCTTTTCCAATCATTTCTCTTTCAAAGCCAAGAGGTTTCAATTTTTCTTCTAATTCTTTTACATTTTTTGCATTTATATTGGCAAAATCTTCAATTTCATCTTTTGTGAAACGATATGTCTTAGGATCTCTCACATTATTGGCAGTGCCGCTTTCACGAGCACCATCAGCATGAGCAGAATTATCAGCTTTAGCTTCTTCCGTCTTTGGTTCTTCTGCTTTAGGCTCTTCTGCGTGTACGTTCTCATTTATGCCAGCTTTTAATTCTGCAGATTTTGCTTCTACTGCTGCCTTCAGTTGTTTTTTATAGCTTCCAAGCATTTTCTTTTTATTTACAAGCCTGCTGATTTCTGAAAGTTCATCTTCTGAGTCAATTTTACTGATATAGTTCATTAACTGTTCAAACTCTTCTTTTACCATACCCTTATCAGAGTTTAACATTGAATGGATATAGCTTTTCTGTGCCTCATCAGTAACATTCGGCTTAGGGGTTAAAACCTTAACTCTGGCATCAATTGCGTCATAAAGTTTTCTATAATTAGTAGTTACACCACCATATGTCAATTCTTTTTGTCTTAACTTATCTTTAAGTTCATTTAAGACATTTATGTCATTGGTATTTTTGATATAATCACTCAAAAGACGAACATCTGAATCATTTAATATACTATGTTTTTCAAAAATATGATTTATAGCATTTTGTGTATTTGCTTCTTTTGCAGCATCATAAGCAGCTTTTTCCGGAGAAGAGAGTTTTTTCTGTGCTTCGTCAATCTTAGCCATAAGCTCACGCCTCAAATCTCTATCAGCAAGCGCTTCTACTTCTGCTCTAATTCTTGCAAGTTCTTCTCCTGTTATATTTGGATTGTTTAAAGCTTCATCTACTTCCGCGCGAATAACTTCTGCTTTTTTTGACCCAACATGAACATTGGAAGGATGTGCAGCACCATTAGAGGTTGCTTTATCTAATGCATCTGTTTTAGGGCTTTCTGTTCCCTTAGCGGACATAGCATGGCCTACTGCGTTTGCGCCTAATGACAGAACAAGAGCCTGCAGGAAACTTGCTTCATCAAATTGACCGTGCTGACAGTACATTTGTACAAGTGATTGGATAGTATCACTTGATACTTCAAATCCGCAGGCTTCCGCTCTTGCAATAATTATAGACATTTTTTCTATTGTTTCAGTGCTTACATTAGGGAATTTTGCAGCAAGCTGGGCTTTTTTAGCTTCAAGCACACCTTTACCAATTTTTCCGGCTTGATTTTGCATCTTATATGCAATATCTTTTGCTTTTTCTAAAGCCTCTGCCACTTTACCCTTTGGTAACCGTGCAAGCCATTTATTCTGACTGACAATTGCGCTCCCACCTTTTGCAAAAGTTTCAGCAATCTGTCCTATTTTTACTCCGACTGCTGCTAATGCACCATCCCAGAATGCTTGTGAAACATCTGAAGTCCATTCTGAATTTGTCCACCCGTCAGCATCTGTAGAGTTTTCAAGAGCATTCAAACCTAGCGATGCTCCTGCTGTCATTGCAAATACAGCTAGTGAACCGCCGCCGGTGAATGGAGCTGCGATTATAGCACCAATCATTACACCAATATTAAGAACAGTTTTTCCTGTTTCTATTGTTGAGATATAATCTTCTATCATAGAGTCTGGTGCATCTACACCGAAGGCATCGCGGTATTCTTTTTTGAATCCTTCAACTTTGCTTTCATATCCGTCGTTTAGCATTTCAGAAACTTTACTGCTGTTAGAATTTAGCGGAATATCAACTCCAAGCATAGCCTTTGAAACATCTGCAAGACCTTGTTTTAACTGATTTACAATTTCTTGAAGTTTTGCGGCAGGAACCGGTTTTCCTGACTTGTCAACAATAACACCGTTTTTATAACTGTATCCAAGCCCTTCAAGACTTAATTTTTTACCTGACATATTAGATAATTTTTCTAATGTATCAATTATTGCAGAAGCATACTGCTGCTCTGTACGAGCGGTACTGAGTTCGTCCCAGCAGGCAGTAATATTATCTTTTGCATATTCCATGCAAGCTAATCTCTGAGCCTGATTTGCAACATTTTCTACTTTTTCTGCATCAAAGTTAATACCAACATTGCGTTCTTTAAATACTGCTTCAAAGCTTACAGCAACCTCTTTACCGTTTTCGATTTTTGCAAGTTTGCCATCTGCTGCTAATTTTAATAAGCGCAAAGTTTCTGTATCATGCTCAATTCGTGCAGCAATTTCCTCACGAGTTGTACCTATTCCATAAGCCTCACAAAAAGCATTTAAAGCACCGGAAACAACACCTTGACTATCTAGAGCTTTTTGATAATCTTGTTTCATCTGCTCCAGCTTCTGTTCAAAAATCTGTACTGTCATCTGGTATGCTGCTTTTTTATCTTCCGGAATATTCTGCACCTGTTTTGTTTCTACATACATATTATCAGAACTATCTGTATTTTCTTTATACGCATCCGAAATAGTTTCTGCCAGAGGAGCTCCTATTAAAAATTTACCAAGACCATTCCAGAATTCAGCTTTTGATCTGTATTCGGCTTTTTCTTTATTGAACTGCTCTAAGACCTTTGCAAGAGAAGAACCTTTCTTTTTAAGCAGCTCATCAACCATGTTTGCTACCTCACTGGTTCTAATTGCCATAATACCTTTTGCTCTTACATTAAAGTCAGTGCTTTGTATTAATCTAAAAACAACTTCAACAGTTTTTGTTCCGCCAAGAATTGTATTTGCAGCCAATTCTGCATATACTAAATCGCTCTTTTCCTGTCCGAGTTTCTTCGTTAAGAAATCATCAAACCCTGCTTGATGTTTGGTTTTTAGCAATTCTAGAACTTTTGAGTAAACACGTTTGTCTTTTATTTGCTGTACTGCATCCTGTATATTAGAGAAATCTCCTTCCAGAATTTGCAAAGCAGCCAGTTCTGCACGTAGATTTATAATTTCCTGTTCAGTATAAGCTCCTTGTTTAATAAGCATTTCGTTGAATTTACGAATTTCTTTATGATCTGTAGAAATTCCCATGAATGTATCACATTCATCATACAAGATAGCCTGTAAATAGCTTTGGCCTGCTATTTGCGGTTTTATACCTTTTTTCTCGCAATATACCTTTAATTTTGCTTCCACAGCTTTTCTATCTGCAGGTGAATCTATTGCACGTATAGCTTGTTCCAGATATTCAATATCTGTACCTGCACCTTCGACAGCTTCCTGAGTCAAATCTTTAACTGCCTGAGCTTTTTCTTCACCTTGAATTGCATTTGTTTCGGCTAAAATACCATTCAAGTATTTTACTTCACTATCCCACATCTCTCCTTTACAATAATCAAGAAGATTTTTACTTGGAGAGCCTAAACCATAGAATGTACGGTGGTTTACAAGTATCTGGTTTACTAATTTGTAAACTTCTCTTGCTTGCGCATTATCTTTTTCTCTGTTGCCGGTCGGTTTCGGACATTTAATCATCCTTACGCCTTTTTTGATTTTTTCACAATCTGTACCAAATCCGTCACCACCGTCAAAGATTACTCTTGCGGCCATTCTTGCTTGAGCTTTATTAGCTTCCTGACCGGTTAAAGTTCCATTTGATATCCATTTCTGAACAACCTGTTCTAAGTAATCAGATGAATTATAGGTGTGAACTGCAGAATGATTTGCTTCTTCATAAATAAGTTTTTCTATAGGAGAATATTTTTCATCTGTATTATAACCTTTTAGCGCAAGAAGTCTGTTTACTTCTTTTAACTCTTCCGGTTTATCAATTCTTGAAATAGCTCTCTTAAGTGCATCTATATCATTCCAGCCGGAAATTGCTTTTTCTATATCAGCAACAATTTGTGCAGCAGAAGATCTTTGAACTGATTTCTGCTCAGGTGAAACATCATTTGCATCCCCGGCTTTATATTTTTCGGTTGCATTATTCATTGCATTCCTAATTTTTGCAGCAGCATTATTTATCCAGTTATTAAGAGTATCTATATCGTTAATTTTTTGATAATCACCAAAATAAATTCCTGTTACACCTAGTGCCTTAGCCTGAGCTGCGAGTTTTTTGCATATGTGTTCTTTTACGGTATTAATATCAAGGCCCCATTCATCATCTATATCTTTCGCAAGAGATACACCATACTTACTCTGATATGAAGCCACAACAAAAGCAACATTCTCATATGTTATAGTTTTTAAAAGTCCAATTGTCTTAGAATTTGTTGAAGCACCTGATATCTGGCTGTGAAGAGCTTCTGCAAGTTCATCAGCTTGTTTCTGGATTGTAGCTGTGTCATATTTTTTTCTAGTTTTTATTTCCTGAGCATTTTCTTTAGCAACGCCTTGAGATTTATTAGATTCTGCCTCTGCTCTTTGTCTTGCTTCTTCTGCTCTCCTTTGCGCATCTTCATTATATGCAGAAATTGCTTCTTCTTTTGTCTGTCTGCCTTGAAGAGCAGCATCATCCGCAGCAAGTTTACGAGGAATTTTAATCTCTTCCCCAACATTGAAGTAAGCATTAGGGTACTTGCCTCTAACTTTACCGGCATTTGCCTTAATCAAATCTTTTACATTAACACCAAATTTATTCGCAATATCTTCAATCGTTTCACCATTCTGAACAATAATTCCAAGGGTATTGCCATTTTCATCATACCTTACATTATAAGTCTGGCCGTTTCTTACTTTAGTCTGCTCTATATGTCTATCCTGATTATCATAACTATCTGTTACATCTGTATTATCTTCACTGTAACTGTCTGAATAATTACCATCCGAATCATATTTTTTTGTGTGTGTAGGCTGTCCATTCTGAGTTATAACCTCTGTTTTTCCATCCTCATTATAAGTACGCTCAATATTCTTGCCGTCAGATGTTGTAACAGTTTCTCCTGTTTTTATGCCATTTTCGTCATAATTATAAACTGTTGTATTACCGTCTTTTACGGTTTTTACAAGACGAGGGGATCTGGTATTACCATCATCAATATATTCATACTCTTCAATGCTGCCGTCTTCTTTCTTGCACACCTGACTTATAGGCTTTTCTTCTGCATCATACTTAATTGTGGTAATGCCTCTATGCTTACTGCTGGTAATTACTTCCTGTGTTTTCTTATTATCTTTATAAGTAGTTGTTACGGTTTCATCCCCTTCTGTAACACTTTCTTCTGTTTTAACGTCGTCCTTATCTCTAGTAGTTGAAATAGTCTTACCCCCGTTTTTTACTGTAATAATTCTAGAACCGTCGGGAAAAACTTTCTCAATTTTACCATTCTTATACTCTATAATTTCAACATCAGGATTTGTTTTGTCTTTTGTAATTTCTTTTACATCTTCTGAAAGAGCAGACAGTTTATTCAAAAGAGCATATAAAGCATCTCTGCCTTTTCTGCCTATCTTTTCTCCATCTAATTCATATTTTCTGCCTTCTCTTTTAGACAGGGCATTATCTTCGCCGGCAAGATTTTTGACTTCCGCAAAAAAAGCTTCTAGCTCACTTCTGCTGAGCATATTGTCATTAGGATTTGAATCAATTTTATTTAATATCTGTTCAAATACAGGCTTTAATTTTTTATCAACATCTTTAAGAAGCTCATCTTTTTTGATACCGCTTCTAATTTTGCTAAAATCAATTTCACCATACTGCCCCTTTTTTCCCAACGACAAATTCTCTGACATCTTACGCCCTTTCTAGTTCTAATTTTTCTTACATCTTTTCTTTATTGAACTAACATTTTCTGCAAAATGTTATATTATATTTGTATTTACGGCATAATCTGATAAAACTTTAATTTTCCGCATCAAATTGTTACAAAAATTAATACTTTTTCTACCCCAAATGTCCAAAAACATTGAAGCCATAACATTTTGCAGAAAATGTTATGGTACGGATAAAAAAGGTTGGCCGTACTTCTGCACAGTCAACCTAGCTTTTGTTATATCTTATACCTTAATAAACTTCCCCTATTAATAAAATTTCTGCACTAGGATGTCCATCACAACCTTTAAAAAAGTTAAACTTATACCCCAAGTTTAAACTTTCTAACCAGGGTTTTATTTTATAGAAATCATGATAGTTATGATAAATACTAATCAAAAGTATAGGTTTTTGTTCTTTTATAGTATTTATTGCACCATCCAAAAGTTGCTGTTCAAAACCTTCTACATCTGTTTTTATTAATCCGACTTTTAAATTATATTTTTTTACATAATCATCTAGACAAACCGTTTTACATTGTTGAGTAGAAGCATCGCCGTTAACTTTGTTTGTACATAAAGTACTACCCCCATACTCTCGTACTTCGATGGCTTGTTCACTGTTTCTATCACCTAAAGCCATATTTTCATATACAATATTATGTAAGTTATTAAGTTGAATAGTTTTTTGGCCTAATGCGTAAATATCTTTAACAGGTTCAAATGAGATTATTTTATTATGAGGACAAAACTCTCTAAAGATAAGAGCTGAATCTAGAACATATCCGCCTCCATCAATAATAACTGCGTTCTCTTCCATTTTTTCAAGAGTCTTTAAAACTTGCAGCCCATTTTGGTCCACAAACACATTGCTATAGAAATGAGCTCGAGGACTCTTAGGTAATTTAAAATTTTTGTACTGTATATATTCATCATAATCTTGAATTTCATATTCCATATCAACATGAGCCTTATAAGCTTGAAACTCTTCTTCTGTATAAAAATTTTCCGGCAAAAAAATCTTTGAGTACTTTATCTTTTCTATAGTATTTAAAATTTTATTTAAATTATATAAACTTTCTTCTTCCAAATTAGCCTTTAAAGCCTCTACATTTTGTTTATGTTCTTCCAAATTTGAAACTTGATTTGCATTTAACCCATGCAAATAATCCACGCTGATATGAGGAAGGACTTTAAAAGCAAGCATACCTAGATTATATTCTAATGCATTTATTCTTCCTCTCTCATTACTTAACCTTTGTCTTAATCTTTCTATTGCATCATGTTTTATTCTGAATGCTTGTTTTTTCTCTTTGTCAAAAATAAATAGTGATAAAAATTTTGTTAAACCTCTGTTCATAATAGCTCCTTTAAACTCACTTTTAAACGCCATAACATTTTAAATAAAATGTTATGGTTATTGTCATTATTGAACAATAGGCATGATTAAAAATAAAAGAATTTATTTACATAATAACTTATTAGTGCTATCTTTTAACATATAACATTTTATTTAAAATGTTATATAAAAAGAGAAGTGCCGTAATAAACAACACCTCTCTTTGAAATTTGCAGTTTTTAAATTACAAACAATTTTTTATATCATCTACAATAAGTTCAGGAGTTAAATGATACCGCTGGTATAATTCTTCAAGCGGCACTCTGTCAGTGAATTCTTTTCTGGCGCCGAAATTCAACACCTTCATATCAGAGTTACCAAAATATGAAGCAATTTTTTCTCCAAAACCGCCTTCAAGAGCTCCATCTTCAAGTGTGATAACAAGCTTGTGATTTGCCTTCAAGCTTTCCATAAGTTCTTCATCAACGCCGGAAATAAAGTGAGGGTTTATCAAGGTTGCAGAAATGCCCAAATTTGCTTTTAGAGCATCTTTTACCTTAACACCAAGATGGAAGAAATTGCCAAGCCCTAGAATTGCAACTTCTGAACCACTTTCAACAACCTGATACTTATTTATCTTTGAATAATCTGTAGTATCCTTTTCTCCTGTACTTATTACTTGAGTGAACGGAACTCTGATAACTACAGAATGCTCACGCTGTGAATTTGCCCAGTCCATCATTGAAATATATTCTTCTTTATTCACAGGTGCAAGATATACAATATTTGGAATATTACAAATCAAAGGAATGTCATATTTTGAAAGATGAGTGGCATCCATGCCAGTAATACCGCCCCAGAAAATAAGAAGAGTGGCAGGAGTATTATTAAGTGCTAAATCTTGAGAAAGCTGGTCATATGTTCTTTGTATAAAAGAACTCATTACAGCAAGCATTGGTTTTGCTCCGCCTTTAGCGAGCCCAGAAGCAAATGCCACAGCGTGTTCTTCTGCGATACCAACATCAACATAATTTTTACCCAGTTTTTTTCTGAATTCTGGAGTAAATCCGCTTACCCCCGGAGTTGCTGGAGAAATAGCGATAATTGAACTGTCCTTTGATGCTCTGTCAAGAATATAATCAGCAGTTATACTTTCATAACTTTCTTTACGGATAGCATTCTCTGCAACAGGCTTTTTGTCAAGTTCACCCGGAACAATCCAGTGATAATGTTCTTTGTCAACTTCTGCTTCATGCAAACCTTTACCCTTGATTGTATGCATATGAACCAATACGGGATGGTCAGCATCTTTTACTCTGTCAAATACAGATATTAATTCATTAAAATCGTGTCCGTTATCTATATAATAATAGTCAAAGCCGAGTGTTTTAAAGAAATTATTTTCTGCCTGCCCTTTTGTATCTCTTAAAAGCTTAAGGTTTGAATATAAGCCGCCGTGATTTTCTGCAATAGACATATCATTATCATTTACAACAATAATGATATTACTGCCAAGAACAGCAGCATTATTAAGCCCTTCCAAAGCTTCACCTCCGGTTAAAGACCCGTCGCCAATAATTGCAACAACATTTTCCTTACCGCCTATCAAATCCCTAGCCTTTGCTAATCCGCAGGCAAGACTGACAGAAGTAGAAGTATGTCCTACTTTAAATAAATCGTGCGCACTTTCTTCCGGAGCAGTATAACCCGTATAAGTATGATACTTTGCCGGATTTGTAAACCCTTCTTTTCTTCCGGTCAAAATTTTATGCGGATAACACTGGTGAGAAACATCAAATACGAATTTATCAACAGGAGAATTAAACACCCTGTGAAGTGCAATTGTTGCCTCTACCATGCCTAAATTCGGCCCCAGATGCCCTCCGGTTGTGTTTACCTTTTTCAATATTAAATCTCTTATCTCAGCAGACAGCAGGTTCATTTCCTCTGCACTTAACCCCCGCAAATCTTCCGGAGTATTAATCTTATCCAAAACCATTAACGTTTTTTCCATTTTTGCTCCTTTCTTATAATAATTATTATATTACAACCTTAGACCTACTCTCAGTCAAGAGGAAACTAAAAAAAATTCTCACTACATATCGTCTAGCCATTCCGGCCTTACCCCGGTTGGGAATGCCGTTATTTATTGTATCTGTTCTAATGAACTAAAGAAAGGAGATTATATGTTCTACAATGTATTAAAAGCCAAAGATATTGTTAATTTGGATGAAACCAAATTCGACAGACAGGTACTTATGGAAAACGGCGACAGCTGTTTAAACATAATTGCAATCAAAAAAGGAGAAATAATAGACACGCATACTTCAATTGCTGATGCAGCTGTTTACGTAATTGACGGCGAGATTGAGCTGCATTTTGATGCTGAAAAGTTTAAACTCGACAAAGGTGAAATTCTCATGTTCAAAAAGGACAAAGAACATAAAGTTCATGCCCTTAAAGACTCTAAATTCTTACTCATCAAGATATAAAACTATGCGCGGAAGTTATTCCGCGCTTTTAATTATATTGAACTAATTCTAAAGTATTATTTTGTTACATTTCTTTACAATTTCTTACCGTATGGAAAATCGCGGGTTTCGGCGGAAAATCAAAAGTTTCGAATGCCTAACATTTTATAAAATCATTGATTATCTGTTATGTTGTTGGTATAAATTTGCATGGACGATTAGTCCTTTAGTAGTACACAAAAGAAAAGGTTTAAAAATTATGACATTACCAAACGTAGCTTATTTCTCAATGGAAATAGCAATGGATCAATCACTCAAGACATATTCTGGTGGTTTAGGATTTTTGGCAGGTTCACACATGTTATCTGCCGGTTATTTGCAAATGCCTATGGTAGGTGTAACTATGTTATGGTCATATGGTTACTATGATCAAAGAATCGACCATTCAGGCAACGTTGAAGTAGCTTACATCAGAAAATATTATGATTACCTTGTTGATACAGGTATCACGGTAGAAGTTGACACTTTTGGAGAAAAAGTTAAGGTTAAAGCATTCAGAGTTGACCCTGAATTATTTGGCACTTGCCCTGTTTACCTTCTTACAACTGATATTGACGGTAACAGCGACTGGGCTAAGAGCATTTCTCACAAGCTTTATGATGGAAATGAAAGAATCAGAATTGCTCAGGAAACAGTTCTTGGTATTGCAGGTGTTAGAGTTCTTCAAGCAGCAGGTTACAACTTTGATGTAATCCACATGAACGAAGGTCACGCACTTCCTGCAGCTTTTGAACTTCTTAGACAATACAACGGCAACCTTGATGAAGTTAGAAGAAAAACTGTATTCACAACTCACACTCCTGTTGCTGCCGGTAACGAAGTTCACTGGGTTGATACATTATTAGAAGGCGGGTTCTTTGCCGGTGCTTCTAGAGAAAGAGCTCTTCAATTAGGCGGAGAAAACTTCTCTCTTACAGTTGCAGCTTTAAGAATGTCAAGAATTGCTAACGCTGTATCTCAGCTTCACGGTCTTGTTGCTAACAAGATGTGGGAATGGGTTGACGGAAGATGCCCTATTAGAGCTATCACCAATGCTGTTAACCTTCACTACTGGCAAGATAAGAGAATGAACGGAGATAAATCTTTCGACGAATTACTTGCTGCTAAACGTGAAATGAAAGAAGAATTATTCAAATACGTTGCTAACGTTGCTGGTAAGAGATTTAATCCTGATGTATTAACTATCACCTGGGCAAGAAGATTTGCTGATTACAAACGTGCATGGTTAATTTTGATGGATAAAGACAGAATTAACAAACTATTAGATGAAAATAAGGTTCAAATCATCTTTGCTGGTAAGTTCCATCCGGATGATGTAATGGGTAAAGAAATGTTCAACAAGTTATTGAACAGATCTCACACATTAAAGAACGTAGTAGTTCTTCCTGGTTATGAATTACAACTATCAGGTATGCTGAAACGCGGTACTGATGTATGGTTAAATACTCCGTTAAGACCGTTTGAAGCTTCAGGTACTTCTGGTATGTCAGCTAATGCTAACGGAGCTCTTCACCTTTCTACTTTTGACGGTTGGACTGTTGAAGGTACATTCCCTGGCATTAACGGCTACACTGTTGAGTACCCTGAACTTGATGATGATATGCCTTGGGAAGAAAGACACTGGAAAGATCATGAATGTATGATGGATATCATCGAAAACCAGATTATTCCTACTTACTACAACAACAAGCAGGAATGGGCTAGAATGATGAGGCAGGCTATCAGAACTGCTGAAGCTTACTTCAATTCTGACAGAATGGTTATTGAGTACTACAACAGATTGTACAAGCCAATCGCTCATGACGATTGCTCTGCTGGAGAAAAGAAGAAAGAATTAAATATTTCTGAAACTCCTACATTTGATGCTTGGACTTACTCAAATATCAAGTAGATAAAAAAAAGACCGGTTTTAAAAACCGGTCTTTTTTTTTTATTCCTCAAACGGTATTGTTATAATAAATTTATTACCTTTTCTTTCTTTTGTCATTTTATCCCCTTCGACCTTTTCGTCAAGATAATATGCCTGAGAGAAATTCATGATATCTTCTCTGTGGTGTTCCTTTTTTTCAACTTCGCCGGAAACAGTAACTACGTTATCAACAAGCTTGACATCAATATTTTTTTCGCTTCCGCCTAGAGGTTTCAAATCTACTATTAACTTATACTCGCCCGGTTCTTTCACTAGATTTACAAGCATAGGTGCCATTTTAGGTTCAAACGGGTTATCCCCGAAGCGCTGTTCCATACGTTCAATACGCTTTTGCTCATGCCTCATCATTTTTTCCATTTTACGCATCTGGTATGACGGGTCTGTCATTCTGTTAAATGTCATGTCTGCTACAAAATAAAAAGCTAAAAAAGCGCCTATAAGTGTCGCTAGAATGACTCCTAAAGTTCTTAACCAGTGACTTTTGTGTTCGTAATGGTATTCTCTGTTGTTCTCTTCAATCATAAAAATCTCCTTTCTTTATTCTTGTTTTGTACCTCATGATAATATGTAAATCAATAGCCGAAGAGGGTATATACCAATTACCCGACTGGAATAATATTTATATCTGTTTATCTTTAAGTTATAATAACTTTAAGCGAGGTGTTTATGAAGAAATCATTAATAAAGTATCCTTTTTTGACAAGAGAAGTAGAGATTTATGAGCGTGACAACGGGCATAAAATTGTTCTTGCGCATAAAGAAGGCGGGATGGTAAATATATCATCCTGGGTCAAAACAGGTTCTATAAATGAAAATGATAAAAACAATGGAATCTCTCATTTTCTTGAACATTTAATGTTTAAAGGTACTCATAAACATAAGGCTGGTGAATTTGATAAAATACTTGAAGCAAGAGGCGCTATTGTAAACGCTGCAACGTGGAAAGATTACACATTTTATTATGTAACCCTTCCGAAAGGTGAGAACAATGAAAACTTCTATAAAGCAATAGAACTTCATGCCGACATGATGATAGACCCTGTAATACCTGATTATGAAATGGGTGCACCGTTTGATATAAATGACAAAACCGTCACAGACAAACGTGAACGTCATGTTGTAATAGAAGAAATTCGTATGCGCAAAGACCAGCCTTGGACAAAGGTTTATAATGCGACAAATCATGCAATGTACACTTCACATCCATACAAACGCGATGTTATAGGCACGCCAGAAATTATTTCACAGGTATCTCAGGAAGAGGTTATGAACTATTACAGAACCTTCTATTCTCCAGAAAACGTAACTACAATTGTTGTCGGCGACTTCGACAGCGAAGATATTCTTAACCGTGTAGTTGAAGGATTCAGCTGGGGAGATAGACCTCATCCTCCTGAAAAAGATTTCGGGCCGGATACTCCAGTAAAGGAAACAGTCTATATTGAGAATAAAGCAAATATAAATTCTTCGTTTATGATGTTTGGTTTTCTTGGAGCCATGGCAAAAGATTTAAAAAATATTATTGCACTTGAGATGCTTGCTGTAATACTTGGCGAAGGTGCAAGTTCAAGATTATATAATAATTTGATAGAAAATCAGCCAGAGCATATATTTAACATGATTGATGCAGAGAATTACTCATTCCGTGATGGTTCTAACTTCTTTGTACAGGCAAATTTTAATCCTGAATACAAAGAAAAAGCTATTGAACTTGTTAAGGAAGAAATTAAAAAAGTTCAAAATGAAATTACTGAACGAGAAATTAATAAAGCAAAGAAAAAACTTAAATCCCGTTTTGCCTGTGAAGCTGAAACAGTTTCTGATATCGGTGAAGCTATAGGATATTATATGACTGTATGCGATGACTTAAATCTGGCAGAAGAATATCTGCCAATTTGTGAATCAATCACTATTGAAGATTTAAAAGATGCCGCAAAGAAATATTTAGATCTTAATCATGCCGTTATTTCTATTTTGAGTCCGGATGATAAGTAAAATCAATTTTTCTGGCATTTTTCCAGAACAGTTACAGTTACATTTTGTGCATCTTTCGTTGCATTTCTATACAGCTCTATTAACCGTGTTTCAGCTGGTGTAATACGAATTGACTGGGGTGTTGCTACACCATAAAAAGCAGTAATATCTACATTATAAATTTTACACAGCATTAATAACGTATCGCCATAAGGAGTTGTTTCTCCGCTTTCCCACTTACTTATAGTTGCTGCAGTCTTATGTATACGTTTTGCAACCTCACGCATACTTAACCCTGCTTTTTGTCTGCATAATCTTAACTGAAGCGGCAATGAAGTACTTAAAGACTCTACCGTTTTTTCTTTTGATTTGGTCATAAATATTTCTCCTATACCATAATTATATCGAAAAATTAAATATTTAAAAATTTGCTTGACAATAATCCGGATGTGTTTTATTATTCACATGTTAATTATTACGATACTGTTAATTTATAATATACTTTGGAGAAAATATGATTACTCTGGAAGAAAAAGTAAAAGAATTTATAAATACAAATGGGATTAAAAAAAAATTCTTTGCTAATCTATTAGGAATTTCTGTAGCTAAGTTAAGCGCTATGCTGCAAGGCAAAAGAAAAATGAAAGCCGATGAATTAATTATTTTTTCAGAGTACTTCAACTTAAAATCGGATTTTTTTGCTGATGTTAATTATTTACAGGAGTGTAATTGATGGAAACAAAAATCTCTGTTATAATTCCTGTTTATAATACAGAAGAATATCTTGGTAATTGCCTGACTAGTATTTGTACCCAGACTCTTAAAGATTTAGAAATAATTTGTATAAATAATGCTTCTGGGGATAACTCTCTTAATATACTCAATGATTTTGCAAATAAGGATAAGCGCATAAAGGTAATTAATTTTAGGCTTAATAAAGGCGCTGCTCAAGCAAGAAATTACGGAATAAAGATTGCAAAAGGCGAGTTTATCAGTTTTATTGACAGCGATGATTATCTGGAAACAGCCGATTTTTATGAAAAATTATACAATAAAGCCATACAAAGAAATGCAGATATTACAAAAGGATTATATAAAAACTCGTCAGATAATACTGTTTTTAAAGAAATAAATAATAAGATTAAAGAAAATAAGAATAATTTCTGTTCAACATATTGCAGTGCTATTTTCAGAAGAAGTCTGCTAATCAATAATAATATCACATTTCCTGAAATTATTGATATGGAAGATCCGGTATTTGCTTTTGAAGCAGCATTACACGCCAATAAAATTGAAATAGTTGAAGACTTGTATATCGTAATTACACAGCGAGATAATTCTCTAACCAGAAGACAGCTCTGTTTCCAACAGCTTAAAGATAAGATTAAGGGGATGGAGATTTTATTGCATCTGGCAAATTCTAATTCTATTACGCCGGAGGTTTACAGCTATGTCTTAGGCTACTGGTTTGTAACAATAATACAAGATGTATTAAACAAAAATAATTCTCGCATTTTCAGTGAATATCTATTCTGCAGAATGGCAGGAATTTTCAGAAACTTTAAGTTTAATATTGACATAAATGCGACTTTTTACGATTTTTTTAATAAGAACCTAAGTGAATTTTATTACTTTAATAAAGAGGTACTAAAAAAAATTATCGATACAAAAGATATAATCTCTTTTGATATTTTTGATACACTTCTTTTACGTCCGTTTTTAGCCCCGTCTGATGTTTTTAAATATATGGAACAACAATATAATATACCCAATTTTGCACTTACAAGGCTCGTTAGCGAAAAGAAAGTACGCATGGTTAAGACTATTCGCGACAGAAGAATAGAAGATATAACAATTGATGAAATATATTCTAAACTCGATAAAAATCTCAGAGATAAAGAAATGGAGATTGAAGCACAAATATTACAATGTAATGAAGAAATTCTTGAAATCTATAATTATGCACTAGAACAAGGAAAGCAAATTATAATAACATCAGACATGTATCTTCCTACAAACTTCCTTGCACAAGTTCTGAATGATAAAGGTTTTAAAAATTTCAGTAAATTGTACGTTTCAGGTGAAATTGGAAAATGTAAGGCTACCGGAAACTTATATAAATTCATTATCCAAGATTTAAATATAAGTCCTGATAAAATATTACATATTGGTGATAATAAAATTTCTGATATAGAAAAAGCCAAAGCAAACAGTATCGAAGCGTTCTATTATAAAAACATTTTCGAAAGATTTAAAATTTCGAAAATAAACAACTATGCTTTTGAATATTTTGATAACTATGCAATTGATAAGATTAGCAGTTCATCAATTATCGCATTGTCAGCAATTAATTGGATTAATCAGAATGACAAATCTAATTACTGGAAAGATTTAGGTTATAATATCGGCGGCCCGCTAGCGCTTAGTGTTGTAACAAGCATATTTACAATAGCAAAGCAGCGAAATCTTAGCGATATATTCTTTGTTGCCAGAGATGGTTATATGCTTAAATTAGCATATGATTTAATTAAACCTGAAAATGCACCAAAAAGTCATTACATATACGCTTCCAGACGAATGAAAAACTTATGTATAAATGATAATCCTATATTTAGCGAAATAACTAAAAATAATTATCAAAAATACGCAGCTTCAATCAAATTATCCGGAGAGAATATTGGAATTGTTGATACCTGCGCAGGTAATTTTTCCGCACAAACATTAATTGAAAAGTTTTTCAGCGCAAAAAGTTTTCTCGGGATTTATATAGCGTCAACGCTTAATTATAAATATAATTATATAAATTTAAGCATCAAACCGCACTCCAACAAAGCAATAGGCTTTAGTTGGGATTTAATCGAGTTTCTTTTTACATCAAACGAAGCGCCTGTTGAAGATATGAAAAATGAAAAACCTGAATATAGAAAACTTCTAAATGATAATGACTTCTTCAGATTAAGCCTATTCCCTTTTATTTCAGAAGGAATACTTAATTTCGTAAAAGATTACACTAAAATATTTGGAATACAAAGTTTCAATTTTGATGCCGATCAAGTATTTGAATATATCAAATGTTTTTGGCAAAATATGAGCTTTTTAGACTATTATATGCTTTCGCAGGTAAAGCATCCTACAGATTCTGCACAACAAGTTTATGTTTCTTTAACACTTGCAGATGAGGAAAGAATAAAAATATTAAACAAAAAAGTGGGTAAAAAACTGGAACTTATACAAAATTAATAAAAAAGGCGGCTCTTGAAAAGCCGCCTTTTAAATACATATCTCGAAAAATTATCTCTTTGAGAATTGGAATCTCTTACGAGCTCTTTTTCTACCATATTTCTTACGTTCTTTAACTCTTGCATCACGAGTCAACAAGCCTTCTGAACGTAATACATTTTTATATTCCTCATTAACTTTCAATAATGCTCTTGAAATACCGTGTCTGATAGCCGCTGATTGAGCAACGATACCGCCGCCAACAGCTTTAACTCTTACATCATACTTGTCTTGATTTTCAGTTAAAACAAGCGGTCTGTAAATCATCATTTCAACAGCCGGCATATTACCAATATAAGCACCTAATGTTTTTCCGTTAACGAAAATTCTGCCTTTACCTTTTACAAGTTTTACAACTGCAACAGCGCACTTTCTGCGGCCTGTAGCCATTATTTCTTTAGATTCAGCCATTACTTAGACTCCTTTCCCAATACAACAGGTTTTTGAGCTGCATGCGGATGTTCAGGACCGCAATATACTTTCAACTTGTTGAACTGTTCAGCGCCAAGAGTGTTGTGCTGCAACATTCCCTTAACAGCTTTTTCAATTAACTTTGTTGCATCTTTTTCACGAACTTCTTTAACAGAAGCTGCTTTTAAACCACCCGGGTAACCGGTATGGTGATAATAAATCTTATCAGTTTCTTTATTTCCTGAAACTACAACCTTTTCAGCATTAATAACGATAACAAAGTCACCGGTATCAACGTTAGGTGTATATTCAGGTTTATTTTTTCCTCTTAAAATGTTTGCAATTCTTACAGCTAAACGACCAAGAATTTCGCCTTCTGCATCAATTACATACCATTTTCTTTCAACTTCAAGAGGTTTTGCTGAATATGTTTTCATGCTTTTTATCTCCGTAGTATTAATATTTTACCTTTACCAGTGTCAGACCATACGGGCTGACTGTTTGCCCCGCCTTACGGCGGTCACCTGCCTCAAGAACATTTTTCATATGCTCTACAGGCAGGTTATGCCCCTCTATTTCAAGAAGCGTACCGACTATTGTTCTTACCATATTATAAAGAAATCTGTTTCCTTCAATATGTATAAACACTCTATCACCTTGTTTCTCAACATCTGCTCTAGAGATAAAACAAACTTTGCTCGGGTTAAGCGTTCCGGAACTTTTAAAGCTTGAAAAATCATGTTCGCCCAGAAGGAAATTCAAAGCGGTCTGCATCCGCTCTATATCCAATTCATATTTCACTCTTAAGATATCACCGTCAAATGCCTGTTTATAACGTCTGTTAATCAGTTCATATCTGTAATATCTTGCCTTTGCAGACTTTTGAGCGTGAAACGAATCCGGTACAATTCTCAAGTTACTGACAGATATATCATCAGGAAGGATTTCGTTCATTTGATAGATAAATTTTGAAGCAACAATTTCTTTATCAGTATCAAAGTGAACGACCTGTCCTAATGCATTTACACCTTTATCAGTTCTTCCGGAGAAGATTGTTTTAATCGGTCTGTTATTAATTTGAGCCTTAGACTCTATCAAAGTACATAATACTTTCTCTAATTCGCCCTGTATCGTGTTACCGACTTCTTTGCCGGCTTCGAACTGTATCTGACTGCCGTCATAGTTCTTACCACGGTACTGAACATCTAGAGCGTAGCGCATTAATTATACCAACTGAATTAATGCCATTTCAGAAGCATCCCCTCTGCGTGGAGGAAGTCTGAATATTCTTGTATATCCGCCCTGTCTAGAAGAATATTTAACGCCAATAACGCTGAATAATTTTCTCAAAACAGTCTGCTTAGCTAATTTTTTGCCTTCCTGCGGAGCATCAAATACTTCACCGGTGGTTGTATCAATTAACTGGCCGATTTCTTTATCATAGATATATTTACCAGCCAATCTTCTTGAATTCAAATCACCTTTTTTAGCCATAGTGATTACATTTTCAGCATATGGCTGCAAAGCTTTTGCTCTTGCCATAGTTGTTTTTATCTCACCATGAGTAAATAGTTCAGTAGCTAATGAACGCAACAAAGCTTTTCTTTGGTCTTGTGCTTTACCAAGTGTATGTTTCTTTGTTTGGTGTCTCATTGTTTTCTTTCCTTTTATATAATTTACTAATTCCTATTATTCTTCTGAACCTTGAATAGCATAACCTTCTTCATCTACTTCCGGATTTGGAGCTAAGTCTAAACCGAAGTGGTGTAATCTTTCAATTACTTCATCTGAAGATTTTTTACCAAAGTTCTTAATATTTAACAAATCATGTTCTGATTTCTTTAACAATTCTGCCATTGAGTTAATGCTTGCTCTTTTTAAACAGTTATATGCTCTTACAGATAATTCAAGCTCATCAATAGTGATTGAAGGTTCTTGTTCGGTTTCTTCATGAGATTCTTCCATAACAACAGCCTTTTCTTCAATATCTTTGTGAGAAGTTTTGCCTGTAATAGATGAGATTTGAACAAAGTGTTCAATAAGCAAATCAGCTGCCTGAGTAAGAGCTGTAGTTACATCTACTGTACCATTAGACCAGATTTCAAGAGTTAATTTATCAAAGTCGATATTGTCGCCGACACGAGCATTTTCAACTTCATAACGAACTCTTTTTACCGGCATAAATGTAGCATCAATAGGTAACATATCAATAGGAGCTCCTGATTTAGAATTTCTTGGAACATCATTTGCTACATATCCTTTTCCTGTTTCTACAACGATATCGGCGTGGAATGAACCGCCGTCAGCTATAGTACAAATCAACCAGTCAGGGTTTACTACCTTTACACCGGCTGGTAATTGGATATCACTTGCCAATACAGGACCTGGTTTGTCTACATCTATTCTCAAATTTTGAGGTTCTTTTGAGTCTGTTTTAATTGCCAAACCTTTAAGGTTCAACATTACGTCAATAACGTCTTCTAATACACCCGGAATTGCTGTGTATTCGTGAGTTATACCCTCAATTCTGCAAGAAGTTACAGCAGTACCTTCTAAGCTTGAAAGTAATACACGTCTAAGTGCGTTACCGATAGTTGTTCCAAAACCTCTTTCTAACGGTTCAATAGTAAACTTACCATATTGTGAACCATCAGAACTGGTCATTGTATTAACAGTTTTAATTTTTAATTCCATATTATTTTCTCCTATCAGCCTATTTTGAATAGTACTCTATAACAAGTTGTTCTTTGAATTCAGGATCTAATTCTTCTCTTTGAGGAATTCTTTCGAATGTAATCTTCAAAGCGTCTTTATCTACTGTTATCCAAGCAGGAGCACAAGATAAATCAATTGCACTCATTACAGTCTTAAGGTAATCGTTGCTTCTTGATTTAATAGTGATTACATCACCTGCTTTAACTAAATATGATGGAATATCTACTTTCTTATCATTAACAAGAACGTGACCGTGGTTAACGATTTGTCTTGATTGTTTACGTGTTACGCCGAAACCTGCTCTAAATAAGACGTTATCTAATCTAGATTCAAGAATTTGAAGAAGGATAGTACCTGTTACACCTTTCTTTCTTGCAGCTTCGTTGTAATATTTTGCGAATTGTTTTTCGCTTACCAAATATGTTAATCTGATTTTTTGTTTTTCATTTAAGTGAATAGCGTATTCAGAAAGTTTCTTTCTTACTGCACCGTGTTGACCGGATGCTGTTTGCCTCATAGAAGATGTTAATTTTCTGTTAGACAAATCTTTTACGCCGTAGTTACGAAATAATTTATTCGTAGGTCCTGTATATCTTGCCATTATTTTCTCCTTTTCTTTTGCAGGGCATCTATGGTTTACTTTTTTGGCTTAAAGCAAGCCCCTGCATATTGTATCTAACTTTATTACACCCTATACACGTCTCTTTTTAGGAGGACGGCATCCGTTGTGAGGAATAGGTGTTACGTCTTTTATCAAAGTAATTTCCAAACCAGCAGCCTGAATAGCTCTGATTGCTGTTTCACGACCTGAACCAGGTCCTTTGATATGAACTTCTACCTTTTTCATACCCTGGTCAATTGATTTCTTTGCAACTAATTCTGCTGCTGACTGAGCTGCAAACGGAGTTCCTTTTCTAGCTCCTTTGAAGCCTGTAGCACCGGCAGTTGCCCAAGCAATAGCATTACCTTGAGTATCTGTAGAAGTTACAATTGTATTGTTAAAAGTGGATTGTATGTGAACAACACCCTGCAATACATTTTTCTTTTCTTTTTTCTTTGTAGTTTTTGGTCTTGCCATTTTTCTTTTCCTTATATTTCACTATTTTTAATTTCGTTTAAATTTATTCCCTATTATTTCTTCTTACCAGCAATAGGTCCTGTCTTTTTACCGCGTCTTGTTCTTGCGTTTGTTTTTGTTCTCTGACCTCTGCAAGGAAGACCTCTTTTGTGCCTCATACCTCTGTATGAGTTGATTTCTTGAAGACGTTTAATGTTCATTGTTACTTCACGTCTTAAGTCACCTTCAATATTGTATTCAGACAATGCATTACGTAATTGTTTAATATCATCATCTGTTAAGTCATCTGTTCTTAAATCAGGTGAAATACCTGTTACTTCAAGAATCTTTTTGCTTCTAGCAGGTCCTATACCGTAGATATAGGTCAAAGCGATTTCTAGTCTTTTGTTACGAGGTAAATCTACCCCAACTAATCTTGCCATGTTTTCTTTCCTTTATATTTCTTGTACTTACTTATTCTTTATTCTTCGAAAATTAACCCTGTCTTTGTTTGTGTTTAGGGTTTTCACAAATTACTGCAACTCTGCCTTTTCTTTTAATAACTTTGCATTTGTCGCACATAGGTTTTACTGATGATCTTGTTTTCATTGTTTTATCCTTTATCTTTTTGTAATACTTAAAAACTTTTTATTATTTAAGACGGAATGTTATTCTGCCTTTGGTTAAATCATAAGGTGTCATTTCTACTTTTACTCTGTCACCCGGTAATATTCTGATAAAATTCTTTCTTATTTTTCCTGATATGTGTGCCAGAATTTCGTGTCCGTTTTCAAGTTTTACCCTGAACATCGCATTCGGCATGGATTCCAGAATAGTACCTTCTATTTCTATTACGTCTTTTGCCATATTTTCCTCTATTTTTCGGCTGTCAAATAATGCCACTTTGAGGCATCTTAATATAATAATATTTGCTAAAAATCTGAATGCAAGCTGTTTTATTATATTTTCGCCCCTTTTGTAAAGTTTTATTTCTGTTTGTTTTTTTATTCTTAAGTTTTATTCCCTGTAATCTAATATCATGAAAAATATTGAATTTATAATACAATTTTGGATTATATCCTTTTTGTAATATTTTTTATTATTAAAAAAACATTCTATATATTTTTATAACTCATTTTATTTCTGTTCATGATACAATTTACACATATAGTATTTTGAAAGGGATTTATTTATGCTAAGAGCCGGAATCGTTGGACTGCCAAACGTAGGAAAATCAACATTATTTAATGCATTAACAGCTACAAAGAATGCACAGAGTGCAAATTATCCGTTTTGTACAATTGAACCAAATGTAGGCGTTGTTGTTGTACCGGATGAAAGACTCCAGATACTTTCTGATTTGTGCAAAGCAAAAGAAATTATTCCTACTGTCATAGAATTTGTTGATATTGCGGGACTCGTAAAAGGTGCAAGCCAGGGAGAAGGATTAGGCAACCAATTCCTGCATAATATTAGAGAAGTCGACGCTATTATTCAGGTTGTCAGATGCTTTGATGACGAAAACACTATTCACGTAGCAGGCAAAGTTGATCCTATTTCAGATATTGAAATTATTAATACAGAGCTTGCCCTTGCTGATTTAGCTTCTGTAGAAAGACGCGCTGCAAGAATTTCTAAACAGGTAAAATCAGGTGACAAGGAAGCAGTTATTGAAGACGGAGCATTAAAGAAACTTAATGAACTGCTGCAAGAAGGAAAGTTTATAAATGTAAAAGAACATTTTACAGAAGATGAGATTGAAGCAATTAAACCGCTTAATTTAATGTCTATCAAGCCTGTTATTTATTGCGCGAATGTTTCTGAATTTGATTTAAAAGAAGGCAACAATTACACAAAACAGGTTGAAGAATACGCAAAATCACATGGTGCTCAAACAGTTATAATCTGCGCAAGAATTGAAGAAGAACTTGTTGAACTCGGAGAAGAAGGGGCTAAAGAGTATCTTGAAGAACTTGGAGTTAAAGACAGCGGGATTAATAAAATGATTAAATCAGTATATGAACTGCTTAATCTTATTACATTCATTACTGCGGGCGAAAAAGAAGTTCATGCGTGGACAATCACAAGAGGAACTAAAGCTCCGCAGGCGGCAGGGGTTATACATACTGACTTTGAAAAAGGCTTTATTAGAGCTGAAGTAACCGGATACAATGACTTTGTACAAAACGGCTCTTATACAGCTTGCAAAGATAAAGGTGTTACAAGATTAGAAGGAAAGGATTACGTAATGCAGGACGGAGATATTGTTCACTTCCGTTTTGCAGTATAATAAGTAAATGCAAATCAATACTTCGGGTGGACAGACAAATTTTAAATGGAATAAAACAACACATTTAGAAATGACAATGCTCGCACTACAAAACAGCAGCATTGATGATATTACTAAAAGACAGGTTGCCAGATATGCCCAAATGCCAGACTTTGCAAAGACAGAATTGGGATATCATAATAACACTCACTTCTTCTTTCCAAATTCTAAGAAAAAAAGCTTCGGGCCAGACTCTGATAAACTAAATGCCTTTAGCCAGTTTAAAGAACATTTGCAGCAAGCAATGCTTTCAGAAGACAAAGAAGAAGTATTAAAAAAACTCGGCTATGCACTGCATTATTTGCAAGATATGTCTGTTCCGCTTCATACAGAACCGGGCGGATTAATACATAAAATATTAAAATACAAGCTTCACGGAAATTTTGAACGCGGTAAAAAATATGGTGCAACAGCACATTTAGACATACTAACCCAAAATTTTAAGGCAGAAAATCTTGAGTACAGTTCTATACTGGATTTATTTACAAAAACTGCTGAATATTCTCAAAATCCGGAGTTCAAGGTAAAAAGATTTAACAAGAAAAACTGGATTTCCATTCAGCAGGCTTGTTTTAACAGAGGCGTAAACGCTTCCAGAGAATTTTTAGAAAAAGTTCTCGCCGTAAAAAATATTAATTAACGGGTTATTTTTGCAGAATTTATAACCCAGCCGTCAGAGCGGAAGTGAGCATAATTATTTTTTCCCCGGTATTTTTCTCCTTCAGGGCTTGACTTAAGCCATTCTTCAAGGATTAAAAGAGCCTTTCTCAGGAGTTCATAGCCGTATCTTTCAATCAATGAACCGTATTGGGTTGGTGTTAATATGACAAAATCTATATCGGGCAGAGAAATTTTTACCTCGCTGTCATACTTCGGTCTGCCGCCCTTTTTCCCATTTTCTATACTTGAATATCCACTCATTATTTATCATCCTCCACAGGTGCTCCTAATTTGCGCACCAGTTCTATTACAGTTTCTTTCATTCTGCATTTATTATAAGAATTACTAAAATATATTTTATACAAATTGCATCTAGCACATACGCACCCTAACTTGTAACAATCTACTGCACTCGGGGTCCAATTCTTTGACATTGTTTCACTACATGATACATTATATCTGTAATTCATTTTTACAAAACCTCTTCCAAATATTTAAAACATTGACATTAGCAAAAAAATATGATTAAATATCAATTGATAGTTTACATCTTGTGTCTTATTGTAAGACGATATGATACAAATGTCAAGTACTATTTTCATATACTGGTGAAACGATGAAACTAGATGAATTAATACAATTAATATCCAATATAGCAGGGATAACTGTTAACCAGTCAATGCTTGCAGACAGCCTTGGCATAACACGTCAGACAATTAGCAATAGAATAAAAACTCAGAGCGAAGTTACGGTTAGCGAAATAAGACGGGTTGAGGAATTTTTTAAGATTAGTATTTTCAGTTCTGTAACCGACGATATTGCTTATATAGATTATTATACAGATGTTTTTGCAAGCTGCGGAAATGGCAGTATTGTCTTTTCGAGTGAAAAAACGAAACTTCCTATACCGATTTCAATGATAAGCGGGTATTCAAAAAATAAATTATATTCTATGATTAATGCTTCCGGAAATAGTATGTCGCCTACTATTGATAATGGCGATAAGCTTATTGTAGAACACTGGAACGGAAACCAGATTCAGGACAATAAAATTTATGTATTTTGTTTTAATAACGAATTTTTTGTAAAACGCTTATCAAAAAATCTTGATGAGATTATTATCAAGTCTGACAATCCTGAATACAGAATTAGAACCATAAACGGAAAGTCTGCCGCAGAATTAATACTTATCGGTAAAATTGTCGCAACTGTGAAACAATTGGATTAAAATTTCAGGCTCGCAATTTTGTTGTATCAATAATTCTTATCTGTAGGGTGAAGGAGCTATTACAACAATAATTGAAGTACTATAGCCGGTGTTTGGTTTGCTGTAGCAAGAAGAGTTGCACTTGATTCTTCCGTTATATCTGCATCACGAATTGTTGATTGAGTTGATACTAAATTATTGATTTTAATACTTCGTCTATTGTTGAAAGTGCATTTGCTCTTGTTAACTCAAATGCTTTCTGAGATGAACCAGTTGAGTTGTTTATAATCAGGTCAAGGTCAAAGTTTGAACCTCCAACTAATCCTCCTACAGAAGTTGTGCCTGTTACATCGGCAAAAACAGTACAATTATCAATATGGGAGAAATATCCATACCCTATAAGACCACCTACATTCCCAGTCCCACTCACGCTGCCAGTTAGCTGTTACTTATTGTAACGTTGCATCCTCTCCCCATCAGTCCACCGACCTCATAATCCCCCGTCACATCAACATTTTCTAAGCCAACGTTTTTTATTTCTGCAAAGTTACACCACCTAAACAAACCGACACAATTAATTGATGGAGTGTTGATATACAGGTTTGAAATCACATAACCATTACCATCAAAGGTGGCTGTAAATTGGTTAGAAGTTCCTATTGGAGTCCAACCTTCACCTGTTGAGTAAGCAGAAAGGTCGATATCATCAGCTAAAACAAATTCACAATTTGAGCAGATTTTATAGTTATTGGTCATTGTTGTGAGCTTAGCAAGTTCTTCTGCTGTTGAGATTGAATAAGTGCCACTTGTAAGTTTTGTGTTTATTGAATAATTCGCTGCATTGTCTTCCGCTTGGTTTATCTTAAAGCCCGTTGTCATGCGATCGATTGCTTGATTTAAGCCTATGGTTGACGTTTTTAAGTCGGATTGAACTATTAAGCTGGATATATTTTTAACACCTCACTTAAAAAGCCCTGTAAATTAAGGTCTTTAGCCTCCTGTACAGCAGCAAGAGTTTCAGGGTAATGCATTAAACCTGATTTTCGTATAAAGCTGCTCATTAAAAACATATACTTATATAAATCGTTACATTACATAACAAAAGCCGCGGCTTATAATTTTACTTGCTTTTACCTTCCGTTTGAAGTTAAATATCTCCTATGAAGATAATTATTTTTGGTGCAAATGAACTTAGTTCAATGATAGCCTCTGAGTTATATACAGAAAACGACATTACTGTTATAGATGATGAACATAACAGAGTAGACGCATTTAATAAGCTGGATGTCGGGTTTGTACCGGGGAATGGTTCAAATATAGAGGTATTAAAACAAGCTTCGATTAAATCTGCGGATGTATTTATTGCCTGTACAGCTTCTGACGAACTCAATATTGTTGCCTGTTTAACTGCCAAAAGAATAAGTACCGTTAAAACAATCTGCTTTGTTCGCAAAGAAGAATACAAATATTCTCTCGGGCTTGCAAAGGATGCAGAATATAACTGTGATTTTTATATTGATAATGTAATCTGGCCGGAAGAACTATTAACTCAGGAAATTTTTAGAATTATCACTGTTGCAAAAGCTTTGGATGTTGAACATTTTGCTGATGGCAGGGCACGTTTGCTTGAATATAGGATTGCAAAAAACTCTATTCTTGTTAATCAGATGATTAAAAATTGCGAGTTTCCTAAAGATACTGTTATTGTCGGTATTACAAGAAATTGCGAATTATTTATACCTAATGGAGAAACAATTTTGCATGAAGATGATAAAGTTATTTTTATGGGATTATCAAACTCGCTCGATATACTTGCCGGTAAATTTTTCCACGAAAAAGAGTTCGTAAAAAATGTAACTATTATAGGCGGTGGTAATGTTGGTTTAAAACTTGCTAAAAATTTGGAAAATCTAAAGCTCAATTTAAAGATTGTAGAAAAAGATACAGCAAGATGTGAGTATTTATCACAGGAACTTAATAACACATTAATTATTAATGGAGATGGAACTGATTTAGAACTCTTAAATGAAGAAGACATTGCTTCTTCTGATGTAGTCGTAAGTGTAACTAACAATGATGAAAAAAATCTTTTATGCTCGCTACTTGTTAAACATATGGGTGCAAGCAGAGTAATATCAAGAGTTTCCAAGACTACAAACGTAGAATTATTTGAACGGGTTGGTATTGATATTGCAATTTCTTCCAGAACAGCTGCGCTTAATGAAATAAAAAATAATATAAAAGAAACAAACATTGGTATTCTGGCAACTGTAGAACAGGGAAAAGGAGAAGTACTGGTTATAGAAATCCCTGAAAATTACCAAACAAAAAAAATTATGGAATTAAAACTCCCTGTAAAAGCTATTGTAGGAGTTATTCAGCGCAGGAAGAGAATAATTATTCCAAACGGTGCAACACAAATAATGGGTGGTGATAATCTCATAATATTTACAACAAGTGAAAATGCGCCAAATATAAAAGAATTTTTTGAGGAAATTGAATGAGATTAAACTATCTGGCATACTCATTTAGTCTGACAATAATGTATTTTAGTTTTATGCTGATGCTGCCTGTATTAGTAGCGCTTTATTATCATGAAACCGGTGCTGTGCTGCCGTTTTTATTAACAGGAGCAGCTGCTCTTATGATATCAATAACAATAAAAAAGGTTATCAGCGGAATTGCCCAGATTAAATCAATAAATGATATAAAAAAATCTGAAGGGCTCTGTGTTGTTAGTTTTTCCTGGATTTTTGCTATCATTCTGGCTTCAATACCTTATTTATTTTTCGGAATAAGCCCAGTTGATGCTTTATTTGAAGCAACATCCGGAATTACGGCAACAGGTTCGACAATACTTACACACTTCAACTATCCAAATACTGTTTTTTTCTGGCGCTCCTTTACACAATGGCTGGGCGGAATGGGAATTATCGTATTATTTATTGCAATTCTGCCTCAATTTGCAATTGCCGGAAGACAAATGTTTTTTGCAGAAGCACCCGGGCCTACAGAAGATAAATTTACTCCAAGAATAAAGAATACGGCTGCTGCTCTATGGAAAGTTTATGCAGGATTAACTATAATTGAAATTGCTTTTCTGAAAATTAATGGAATGAGCGGTTTTGAAGCTGTTTGTAACTCATTATCTTCAATCTCTGGAGGAGGACTTTCTCCAAACAGCCAGAGTATGATTGGATGTTCTTATCCATTACTATGGATTACTGCATTTTTCATGTTTTTTGCAGGTGTAAGCTTCAATCTCCAGTACAAAGCGTGGATTAAACTTAACCCGCTGGTTTTATTTAGAAATGAAGAATTCAGGACTTATTTCTCTGCAATTTTCTTAATTGGTATTTTGCTCAGTATTTCTTTATTCTTTAATATGCATTATGACCTTGCAGGAAGTATAACACACTCGTTTTTTAATGTTTCAACTCTGGTTTCGTCAACAGGTTTCTGCAGTGTAGATTACACAAAATGGGATTACACAAGCAAGCTCCTTTTATTTGCAATAATGCTTTTTGGCAGCTGTGCAAGTTCGGCCGGAGGCGGATTAAAAGTTATGAGATGGCTTCTGGTCTTTAAAATTATAAAAACAGAGATGACTAAAATTCTACATCCCAAAGCTGTTTGTAATATCAAAACAGGAAGTTACTCTGTGCCTAAGGAAATTCTTGACCAGACTTTAATGTTTGTTGCTTTTTATTTTGTAATACTGGGAGTTTCCGCATTTTTAATAGCTGTTCTTGAACAAAATACTACTATTGGATTGACCGGAGCAGTCAGCGCAGTAGGAAACATAGGCCCGGGATTTGGTGCTATCGGCCCGCTGGGAAGTTTTGCTCCTCTGAATGCATTGACTAAATTAATACTAATTTTTGATATGCTTATTGGCAGACTAGAATTAATACCAATTCTTGTGTTATTCCAAAAAGATTTTTGGGTTTTAAAACGTTAATTCCCTGCGGCTATAAATCGGGCCTTTATAAAGTTTATTATTGTATTCTATATTTACAGGTGCTATAGTCCTCTTTTCATTAGAAAACCGGATTAAATTACCGCTAATATCATAAAAATAAAGAATTTTGGAAGGGGCAGGGTTGTTCAATGCATCCTTTGTAATAGGCTTGCCGTCTAAATCAAATGCCTCATATATCTCTCCATTTTTCGTACAAATTCCCAGCCTAAAACCATTTTCATCATATATTTTTGTTGAAGCTGCCAAAACCTGCACTCCGGAAATAAAAAATAAACAAATTATTGCACAAAGTTTTTTCATACTACAATTATAACGTCATTCTTAGAAAAATGTTCTTTTTTATGCTACAATTTAACCAGAGGAAGAAAATATGTCTATAAGAAAAGTTGTCAGATATGGAGAAGACTCTTTGCGACAGCCGTCCAAAGAAGTTCATAAGGTTTCACAAAAAGTTAAAAATCTGGTTGCAGATTTATTGGATACAATGTACGCTCAAAACGGTGTCGGGCTTGCTGCACCCCAGATTGGAGAGAACTACAGAGTATTTGTAATTGATGTTTCGACTGGCAATGAGCCTTTAAATCCAATTGTATTTATTAACCCTAAAATCATAAAAAAATCAGGTGCTGTAATAAGCCACGAAGGCTGCCTTAGCTTTCCTGAAGCATTTACTGATGTTAGAAGATATTCTGATGTTATGGTAAAAGCAATGGATAGGAATGGACGTTCTTTTGTTCTGGAAGCAAAAGATGGAAGCCTGCTTGCAAGAGCAATTCAGCATGAATTTGACCACCTTGACGGAATTCTTTTCATTGATCACGTTATAAACAGATTTGAAGCAGAAGAAGTTCTGAAAAAATTTAACCTGCCACCAATTCAAATTGAAAAACTGCTTGATGAACCGGAATTAGAAGCAAAAATTGAAGAACTACTAAAACAAAAAGTTAAAAGTGAAGAAAAGAATGATTAGTATTGTATTTTTTGGAACACCGGATATTGGTTTAAAATCTCTGGAACATTTTTATAATTCTGATAAATTTGAAGTTCTTGCAGTTGTAACACAGCCCGATAAACCATCAGGCAGAGGACATAAGCTTACGCCGAGCCCGATTAAACGCTTTGCGCTGGAGAAAGGTATTAAAGTATTTCAGCCAAAATCAATCAGAAAAGAACCGGAAATTATTGAAGCATTAAAAGAATTAAAACCTGATTTCTTTGTAACTTTTGCATTCGGTCAGATTCTTTCGCAAGAAGTTCTGGATATTCCTAAATACGAAACAATAAACCTTCATGTTTCATTACTTCCAAAATACCGGGGAGCAAATCCTATACAACGTGCAATTATTAACGGGGATACCGAAACCGGAATATGTACCATGATTACAGAATTAGGGCTTGATTGCGGCGACATTTGCATGAAGCTTCCTATTGAAATTTCTAAAAACATGAATTGTATAGAGCTGTTTGAACTATGCGCTTCTAATTCTCCAGAGCTTTTAGAAAAGACTTTAACTGGAATTAAAGACGGCACATTGAAGCCGACTCCTCAATGCGAAGAAGGACTTTGTTTTGCAGACAAGCTTAAAAAAGAAGAATGCAAAATAGACTGGAATAAGTCTGCTGAGGAAATTCATAATTTAGTTCGCGGGGTTTACAAATGCCCTGGTGCGTTTTTCGAATTTAACGGCAAAATAATTAAGGTTTTGAATACTGAGCCGTTAAATGATGAAACAAACGGCAGCATTGGCGATTTTGTCAGGATTTCAAAGCTCGGAATTGACGTTAAAACAGGCAAAGGACTTTTACGTATTATAAAAATAAAACCTGAAGGTAAAGGCGAAATGCCGGCTTTTGACTGGTATAACGGACTTAAACACTAACTAATATTTTATCGAGCCTTGAAAAAATCTCGTTCAGATTATCAATTAGAATAAGTTCTCCACGCAATCTTGATGCCCCTTGAAAACCGTTTAAATAATACGGTATAAACTTTCTGCAGAATTTTACACCGACATTTTCTCCTCTAAACTCGACCTCTTTTTTTAGATGATGTTTTAGCGTTTCAATTTTTTCTTCTAATGTTGGAGGAGGCAAATATTCCCCCGCATTAATATATCTTTCAACTCTATAAAGTAAAGATGGATCACCCAGCGCACCACGCCCTATTGCAATGCCGTCAGCTTCTGATTCTTCCAGACACTGAACAGCGGTTTCTATCGATACAACATCACCGTTTGCAAAAACTGGAATATCAACATTACGCTTAAGTTCTGCAATTTTTTTCCAATCAGCTTTGCCTCCATACATCTGCGAACGGGTACGACCATGAATTGTAATGAAATCAGCCCCTGCTTCCTGCATTTTTTGTCCGTATTCTACAAAATTTAATTCGTCAAATGTATATCCTAAACGGAATTTTACACTCAACGGAATTGAAATTTCAGCTTTAACTGTTCTTACAATTTCTTGAGCTAAATCAACATTACGCATCAATGCACATCCATCTGTGCCTTTTACAACTTTATTAACAGGACAGCCCATATTTATATCAATCATATCAGCATACTTCTGCAGATAATTTGCACATTCTGCAATCATTTTAGGCTTGTGGCCGCTTAGCTGGTATGAAATAGGAGAATGATTTTCATCCCTTGCAACAATATCTGTATCCTTAACCTGCGTCAGAGCTTCTGAACTTATCATTTCTGTTGTTAACAAGCAGGTTTTTGAGTATTCTCTTACAAGCGAACGCAATACATAATCAGTTATTCCGGCCATTGGAGCAAGAGATACCCTGCTCGAAATTAAATCCCTAACTTGCATATGGTCTCAATTCTTCCAACCTGCTTTTTGCGTATTTCAAATATTCATCATCCGTTGAGTATGATGAAATAAACTTCTGATAATATTTGAATGCTTCTTTATAATTCGAAAGAGTGTCGTAATCTACAGCAAGCATATAATTAGCTATAGGAAATTCGTTAGAATATTTCAAAACATTTAAGTAATCATTTATAGCAAGTTTTGGCTGCTTCTGCTCATCATAAATCAACCCTCTGTAATAATATGCATAAGCGTTATTTGCTTCTTTTTTCAAAACTTCATTGAATTTTAGAAGCGCCGTTTGGTAATTATTCTTTTCATATAAATCTATACCTTCGTTAAGAACAGTAAGTGAACCGTTTTGTACGACATAAGAAAGCAATTCTTTTGCCTCTGATTGAGGGTTTAGCTGTAAAGCTTTTTTCAAATATGCCTCTGCAAGAGCCCAATTTTTTTGTTCTGAATACAAGTACCCTATATAATAAGGAGTTTCAGTATTATTGGGGTTCAATTTTTCTGCTCGTTTGTAATATTCTATAGCGCTGTTGTAATCCCCCATAGCCTGGTAAGATGCAGCAGCTCCAAGCATAGAATCTTCTGTTGCCGGATTTATTGCGAGGTATTGCTGTACAGCCATTTTATAATCTTTAGCTTCGTAGCTTGAAGAAGCAGAGGCTAGCTTCGTAGAAGTTGAATCCTTTTGAACGTTCTGCAGCGTCTTCAAAACAAGATTATTTGCAGGGAATTTTTCTTTTGCTGTGTTTAAAATACTTACGGCATTATTATAATCATCTTTTGAGGCATAACATATTGCAAGATTTACATACGCATCAACCTTAGAAGAATTTTTTGAAATTGATGATTTGTATGCAGAAATAGCTTCATCAATTTTATTTTCCTTATGAAGTTTATATGCATAATCATACAATTCATCACTACTGCCGTTTTGAGATAGATATGCAATATATTCCGAAGGACTCATTGTGTCTTTCATTACCATAGCAATTTCATCTTTTGCAGCCACGTTTGAAGGGTCAATTGCCAGAACTTTTTTGTAAAGTCCCATTGCAGTCTTGCCATCTCCCATTTCTTTATAAACCTGCGCTTTATATAAAAGAGCCTGAGTATTATTAGGATAGAGCGTTAATACAGAATCATAAGATTGAATTGCTTTCTGGAACTCTTTTCTCTGCTGGAATAAAGTACCGACATTTAATCTTGTTGTAACGTTAGACGGATTAAGCTGTTCAGCTTTTCCATAATAGCTTAATGCCGTTTCAAAATCTCCCTGAGCCTGTTTTATAGCTCCAATATTTGCATTGAGCTCCGCATCACTTGGAGTTTGAGCGAGTTTTTTCAAATAAATTCTTTCTAAAGCGTATAAAACTTCCTGATCGCCTTTAGAATTAGCAAGCGCCTCATTATACTGAACGACAGCTTCGTCATATCGTCCAAGTTTATCAAGAGTTCTTGCATATTTCATTCTAAGTACGCCGTCATTCGGCTTTAAGTCAAGAGCAATTTTATAATAATCAGCAGAACGCGGCTCGTTGCCCAGAAGTTTTAGCAAATCTGCAATTTGCGCATTAGAGTCAGCAGCAAGTTTTTCACTCTGTGCAGCTCTAGAAAACTCATATGCAGCAGCAGAGAAATTACCTGCCGCGCGCAATTCTTCAGCTTCTTTATAACGGGAGCCGGCGGTTGTATCAAAACTTATTACCTTTAAACACTGGTTTAAATTCTCTGCAGCTGAGGTTATCATGCCGGCAGAATTTTGAACAGCCTGTTCTTTATTCGGGTATATTTTTAGATAAAATATAGCACTTCTAAAATCATTAGCGGCTTTTTCGTAATTTTTATCCTGATTTGCATAATATGTAGCCCTTGCAAGATAAGCATTTATCAGCCCTATCCTCGCTGAATTATCCAGAAAATTAATTCTCAAAGCTTTTCTGAACTCAACAATAGATGAAGAGTACTGATTCTGCATCAAATAATTTTGAGCGGCTTCATAATGTTCTCCAAAAGCTCCAGCCGGAGCTGCAAAAACATTAGAACTGCCTATGATAGTACATAGTGCTAAACAACAAACTGTCCCTAAAAATTTTTTCTTCATAATAATATATTACTATAATAGTTTTCTAAAGTGAATAAGTGAATTCGGCATTCAAAACTTTTGTCAAATTGTAAATTTTTGTAAAATTTTCTGGACATGACATATCATGATTTTGAAATTTATAGTAGCATGCCATGTATCAACTATCCCCAAATCTCCTCCCAAAATTATTAGAGAAAACTTACACTGACTCAAAATCTGAGTCAGTTTTTATTTTCTTAATATGCACCGGAGCAGACAAAGCGGCTAGCCAAGCAATTCTGTTAATATAGTGGCATTTTCTTCTGCTTTCAAGTTATTAGAAATTTTGTTTCTTTTGATATAAACACGAAGAGCTTCTCTGATTAGTTCACTTCTTGTTCGTTGTTCAGAGCTTGCCACATTATCTACCTTGCTAAGAAAATCGTTAGACATTGAAATTAATACTCTTGCCATGTTTCCTCCTTTATTCAAATAGGCGGAGTAGTTAAGCTTACACATTACCCTTACATTTACCCCTGCAGGACTCTATTATATCATATAAAGAAATTATTACAAGAGTATATCTGTTTTATATTAACAAATTTTAGAAAAGTTTACAAAGCTTTACAAAAAAGGCAATTTTTTATTAGCGTCATACTTTATATATATAAGAGTATAAACAGAGGATATTAATATGTTTCATTATTCAAGTTTAAATTTTGATCTTGCGATGAGCACCCCGAGCGGCTCTATTAATATTCTTTGGAATCAGCTTGGTGAAAAATCAAAAGCTAATTCAATTATGTATATGACACCTAACTTTGACCCTTCAATAGGTTATACATATCCGGAATTCGGTGTATGGGGCAATAATCTTCTGAACCCGATGCTTGCTATTCAGCAAACAATGCAGTCATTCCAGAATGGAAACTGGATGAATGGTATTAATGGCGGCAACTGGTTTAATAATATGCCTTGGAATAACTGGAATAACCCTTGGGGAGGCGGAAACAACGGCGGCAGCACTGCTGGAAACGCTGAATACGATGCTTTAAAAGCTCTTATAAATAAATATAAAGAAATCGGTACAAAAAATAATACTATAAGTCCGGCTCTTTTAGATAAGATTAATGCTGCATTAAATAAATCAGGCAAACCGGAAGAAAAATTAGAAGCATTAAAAGATTTATACAAATCTCTTGATAAAACTAAATTAGAAAAAGCTTTACTGGAATTACCAGAGTATAAAATAATGCTGGACGAAGCTGGTTACAACTTCAACGGCACAAATAAAGAATATGATACAAAGCTCAAAAAAGAATTAAACAGCCTTGAACAGGACATCAAATCAGGAAAAGGCGATTTGCTTGCTCAAATCAGTGCAAGTGAAAACAACGCGCAGATTTTGAGAATTGTAAGCTATTGGAATGACAACCACTCTGCTAAAGAGAACAGAGGTATTATTAGATTAGTTGCTCAACATATTCCAGCAGAAGAAAGTGAAAGAACACTGCATATTGAAGGTGTCAAAAATCTTTCTATGTCTTTAATCAACAAAGTTGAAGACTTCAAGGGCAGTGTTGATGGAAACTTTACTAATTTAGATAAAGCAACAGAAGAATTATCAAAAGCTTTGACTAATGCAACAAAAGCACCTAAAGAATTTACAAAAGCTAACCTTGAAGCTCTTGCAGATAAATTCGACAAACTTTATGCAATGCTCAGAATGATGGAAGCAGAAAGAATTAGAAATACAATAAATACAAAATACAGTTTCCTTAATGACATTTCATCAAGCGACAGAGATATTGTAAACGACGATTTAGTATTAAAATCAACAAAAGAAGATTTAAGAAAAGAAGGCATTTCACTAGCCGGCGTTGAAACAGATAATGTTCCGACAGAAGAAGTTGAAGAAGTTTCAGACATTGACGAAGTAAGTGAAACAGCAGAAGAAAAAGTTGAAAAGTTAGTTGAAAAAGAAAACTTGAAACAAACAGAAAAAGAAGGAGTTTTCCAATCAGTTGTAACTTCATCAAATGAACCTGCACACTTCTATACAATTAAGGACGACAAACTTGTTGAACTTAAGGATGTTAAATCTATTGATAAAGACGGCAAATGCACAATGGCAGACGGCACAACCAAAACACTTGAACAGGTTAAGGCTGATGCAGTAGAAGTTTCTGCACAGGATATTATTGATTACAACAACACATTAACCCGCGTTGATGAGCTTGTTAAAGCAGGTACACTTGTTAAATGCCAGCAGCAGTTTGGCGGCGCAGTTCTTTATCGTTCAAAAGGCAAACAAGAAGATGGTAATAGACAGTATTTTATCGTTAAAGATAATAAGTTAATGAAATTGGATTGCAAATATGTTACTGCCAATGGCATTGTTGTTGGCAATGACGGCAGCAAAACATCATTCAAAGACTATATTGCAAACAGCAGTTTTTCAACAATAAGCGATTCTAATATTGCAACAGAAGACGAACAGAAAAAGGCTGAAGAACGCAAAAAAGAAGAAGCAAAAACTCAAAAAGAAGAGGAAGAAAGAAAGCTAAAAGAAAAATACGAAAAGAAATTTGAAGTTCATGAAGTTGATGGTGCAGACCAGATTGGTAAAGACATAGCAACTGACTTAATGGGCATTACTGACAAGGATGAATGGGATACTGCAGTTGATAATATAAACAAAATAGATAAAGAAAATGTTTACAGCGTAATAAAAGCCTATGCAGCAGAAGAAGGCTGGGGTACAGATAACATACTTGAACAAATTGCAACAGAATACGGCAGAGCAAAAGAACAGCAGAAAGAATTAATAAACCATATTATCAAAGCTGTACTTGACTATTGCGAACAGTATGGAAGCAACAGCCCGAGCGCATACAAAGAACTTGAGAAATATAAAAATGGAATTACTGATGAAGTATTTAACAGCCCGGAAGACAAGTTAAGAGCTGTTGACCGTTTAATACTCAGGGTATTTGGCATCAGAAACTAATAGATGTAAGGTTTTGGTATTAAAAACAAATATTGCCGGCAAGATAATCCTGCCGGCTTTTTTTTATAACATAATTTTTTCAAGATTTACAACTGCATTTTCTACGGTATCATTAATCACCTGATAATCAAACTTTTTAGAGTTTTCAATCTCAAGTTTAATTGACGCTAAACGTTTCTGTATAGCGTCTTCAGTTTCCGTATGCCTGCCTCTCAAACGAGCCTCTAACTCTTCAAGAGAAGGCGGAGCAATAAAAATCAAAACAGCTTCCGGCATAATTTTCTTTACATTGAGCGCCCCTTTTGTATCAATTTCCAGAATCAAATTTTCACCTTTTTTAAGGCACTCTTCTATGAAACTTTTTTTTGTTCCGTAATGATTTCCGGAAAACTCTGCCCACTCGAGAAATTCATCATTTTGTATACAGTTCTTAAACTCTTCCTGTGTTAGGAAGAAATAATTTTCCCCGTGAACTTCCCCCAGCCTCATACCTCTTGTAGTACAGGATACAGAGAGCTTAAAATCCGGATGTTTTTTCAAAAACTCCTTAATAACAGTACCTTTTCCAACACCGGAAGAACCTGATATAACAAACAATCCAGCCATTAATCCTCCGAAAAACCTTTATGTACAGTTGTTTCAAAAGCCATGCTGCCGGAGTTTTCAAGTTTAACCGGTTCTTCTTTTTTGACAGCTTCTATTTTAGGAGCTTTTGATTTAAAATTAGCAATCAAATCCTGCGTAAGCTTAGGCATATCCATTGCTTCTGTACAGATTTCAATATAGCACATTTTATTCATAATTTGTGTGACTTTAAGCGCCTTATCAAAATCATCAGCCGTGCTAACTTTTGTCGACCATACATCACCTTCAAAAACTCTTGCAAACTTCGAATAATTCATCTGCATAATATCATTGAAACAATCTTCCGGAGTTTCAGAAAGTACTCTTTCAATTGTATAGCCCTTATTATTTAAAACAATAACAATAGGTTTAACCCCTCTTCTAAGCATATTTCCAATTTCCATCGCTGTTAGCTGATGAGAGCCTTCACCTGTAATTAAAATAACTCTTGATTTAGGTTTTGCAAGACAAACCCCGAGAGCAGCCGGAGTTGCCCAACCGATAGAGCCCCAGAGGGTTTGTGTTTGAAGTTCAGCTGCAGCAGGGAATTTCATTGGAGCAACACCGTGAGGAATTATCCCTGTTTCTGCAACAATGATATCATTATCTTTTATAAATTCCTGCAAACGCGGGTAAATATATTCAGACGTTAATGCGTCAGGGCTGGAGGCTTTGTGTTCATAACCTATTGCAGGTTTTAGGATTTTCATATCCTTTGAATCAACAAGCTTTGTAACAGCCTCAAGAACATCACTCATCTTAACATTATCATATTTTTCACCATCAACATATGTATGCGTTCCATATATTGCAATCTGATTATTAATCTTATAAGGCAGATTAAACCCGAATGCATTTAAATCAGTATAAACAGGGCCTACTGCAATAAGACAGTCTGTTTCATTAACATATTTTTCAGCCGTAGGATTTTCAAAACCTGCATAGTAACCTCCCAGATAGAGGTCATAATCCATGTCAATAAGATTTGTTCCCATAAGGAAGTTTGTAGTTGGAATTCTTGTTTTTTCAACAAATTCTTTGTACTCAATTCTTGAATCAAATCGCTTTACGAGCAAATCTCCAAGAATAACAGGTTTTTGCGCATTGTTAATTTTTGCAGCGATTTTGTTAGAAACGAGCCTTAATGTTTCCTCATCACTGAACCAATCGTAAGAAACCTCTTTGTCAGAAATTTCCATTTTTGCAATATCAAGCGGAACAGCAATGTATACGGGTTTTCTTTCTTTAACAAAAGTTTTTAAAACCCTGTCTATTTCCATTTTCGCATTATCTCTTGTAAGAAAAGCTGCAGCTGCAGTCACATGTTTGTGAGCCTCATAGCATGCGTGATAATCTACATCCTGAAAATTATGATGCACACAGGTTTTATTTTCAATTGTTTTAGTAGCAGGCACCCCAACAATACTTATAACAGGCACATTTTCTGCCAAACTTCCTGCAATAGCATTCATAGCACTGAGCTCACCCACACCGTATGTTGTAATTAGCGCACCGTAACCGCGCATTCTTGCGTACCCGTCAGCAGCATAACCGGCGTTAAGCTCATTTGTGCATCCAATCCAGCATGTATTCGGATTATTTTCTACTGCGTATAATAAATTAAAGTTATAATCTCCCGGAAGTCCAAAAAATTCGTTAACCCCGAGTTCTTCAAGTTTTTTTACTAAATATTCGGCTGTGTTCATACTCTTCTCCCTTTAATTTTGAATTAATCGTATCACAGGGAGGGGTAAATGTATAGAGTAAATGTATATATTTTTTTTTGTATAATATACTTATGGACAAAATTTTTTCTGACAAGATTAATATACTAAAAGCATTGGCAATAGTACTGGTTGTTTCAGGTCATCTGGAATTTCGTTTTTTTGATATGTTTCCGCCGTATTCGTTCCAACTGGCATTGTTTTTCTTTATATCAGGAATGCTTTTTAAAGAAAAATATCTGGATAATGTTGCAGACTTTATAAAGCGGAGAGTAAAAAGCCTGCTTCTTCTTTACTTTTTATATTCAGCTTTTTACGCAATAGTAACCATTATTCTGGCAAAGCTTACCGGCAAATTCTGGGGAATGGATTTAAATTTATATAACTTCTTTGTAACCCCGTTTTTGAACGGACACCAGTTTGATTTATCCTGCCCGATGTGGTTTGTAACGCAGTTATTCATAACAATGGTGACATTCTTATTTTTGGAAAGAATGTTCAGAAATCTCTCGACAACAAAGAAAAGTATAATATATACCCTTATGGGATTTTCAGCAATCCCTCTTTCTAAAGTTTTTCCGCTGACACCTGTGTTTTTAGTTATTATAAGAACAATGTTTTCGCTGTTTTTTGTTTATCTCGGTCATTTTTATATAAAAAAAATCCACGGGAATTATAATATCTTTACCCCGAAAATTTTAGGGATTGTTTTATGCTTACAGGCTGTTTTGTGGCATTTTAACAGAGATTTTGACCCTGTACACGGAATTGGTTTAAGCTATGTTCTTGTTTGGGCAAGGTTTGACAGCCAGATAATTGTACCGGTTCTTACCAGCATAACCGGAATCTGGTTTTCGTTATTTTTTATAGAGATTACATACAATTATCTTAAAGATATTAAGTTTGTCAGACTTATAGGTGAAAATACTTATCACATAATGGCAAATCACCTTTTTGTAATGTACATAATAACAGCAGTTATATTTAAGCTTAACGGAATTCCTATAAGCGAAAGAAATACACATAATATTTACTGGATTTTTAATCCGGTTCAGAATACATATTTATATTTTATATTAACAATGATAATAACTACTTACACAGGCGTCTTTTTGAAAAGAATTAAGAAGCGTTTGCCTGTTATCAAAGATTTTTAAAAAAATTTTTACGGGTTTACAAAGAGGAGTATATATGTTATTATATATTTAAGCACTATTATTGTATTTTTGTGCTGCGCTGGAGATACATTAAAATATGCAAAACACAGGCTATTTAAGAAGACGACGAGCTGGAGGGTTTACATTATCAGAAATCCTCATCACGCTGGTTATAATAGGTTTTATTGGAGCTTTAGGAGTACCAATGCTCGGACAGAATAAATTAAAAAAACCTGTAGAGGTTATAGGCCGGCACGGCACAATAGAGTGTTTTTGGGATGGCGGCGGTGTAAAGCAGTTCATTTCCAACAATACTGATAATAAAGCCGGTGAGCTTACAGATGCAGCTGATGGCGCCTGTTATTTTACCGCACCTACTGCTAATCTGTTTGTACTACAGGCAGTTGGTGCAGGCGGAGGCGGAGCTGTAGGAATGACAGGAGCTCCATCTTATACAAATGCTACAAAAACAATTAGCGGCAGTATTCCTACCGGTACCGGATTTCTTGCTGCAATAAATGACACCAAAAATGTTCCTGACTGGGTGAGAAAAGAATGGAATAAACAATGGACAAGTGAATCAAAATGGATTAAATATACACTAGAATCTCCTATTGGAGGTTCCGGCAGGGCATATTGCGAACCAAGACGTGTCGACTGGAATGACGGCTCTGGTTATAATAAATGTGCTGATTACTGTACAACAAACCTTGCAGAAACCTGTCCTCCAGAATGTCTAAGTAATTTAGTTGCAGATGGGGGAAACTCAGGATATGGTGCCAAATATGTAGTTAAAACAAAATTAGAATATGATCCGGAAGGGCAGCAGGATAGTGTTGTTTTCAACCCTACATATGACGAAACAACACTGACAATAGGAACTAAAGAGGCCAAGCTTTTAGCCAGTGGTGCAGGAAAAAATGGTCAAGGTAATTATCCCTATGAAGGCGTTGCAACTCCTGGCTCAAAAGGTGATGATATTCCTTTAACTACAGGCTCTAATAAGTATTTCTCTCTATCAGGGATGAAAGTTTACGGAACGCCTACAAAAACCTCTTTTCAGGCAGGTGGTACAGCTACAGAACATGATTGTTCCAATATGGCTGGTTCTTTCGCAAAACGAGGTTCAATCTCCGGCGGTAATCCAAGTTCTATTTCATTCTATACCCAATCTCTTGCAATAAACGCAAACTATGGTGTAGCCGGTTCTCCGGGAAGTGCAGAGATGAGAATTCTTGAAAAACTACCTGCTGAAACACAGTTCAAATTAGTACCTGCCCAAAGTAACAGCGGGTCTAATACAGAATCTACAATTTATATAAAAAACAAACAAACCGGTGCCTGGGAAGTATTTATGCGTGTTTCCTCCGGAGCAGACGGCTGGGGCGGAAAAGAAATAATTGCTGTTGAAGAAGGCGATTTACCATTCCCTAAAGCATACTATCCAGATGCATTTAGACCATCTACACCTGAGCTGTCGATTTCATCAGGAGCTGGATACACCAGTTATCTTGCTAAAAACAATTTTTCACCGGGAGCATCAGGAGCCGGAGCACATCCTATAGTTACACATGTTAGCGGTAATGCATCACACATTATTAATGGCGTTACAACAGGTAATGAGAGTTTAGCGCCAATATCAGGAGCAAGTGCTACTTGCTATGACGGTTCAGAAAGTACTACCGGAACCTGTGGCAGCGGTAATACAAGCGGTAATCCAGGAGCAGTGATAATATCATGGTAAAAAAAGGTTTTTCTTTAGCAGAAGCACTTGTTGTAATGGCGATTATATCAATATTCTTCGCTGCTGCGTCTAAAATTATAACAACAAGACCAAAACCGCCAAAACAGGTTAACCAGCACGGCTATTACGAATGTTACTTAAATGTTTATCAGACTATAAATGCAGCCGGACAACAAGTAACAGTCAGCCGTCCGACACAGAGATATGTTAGAAATAATGTTGCAACCGCTGCTGAAGAAGTTTCTTGTTCCTTTGAACCGCCAAATGGAATTGCATTCTATAACATCAATTCATATGGTCCGGTATTCCACTCAAGTTTTGAACCTAATATTAAAAATACAATACAAATTACATTCACCGGTGCAGGTATAATACTTAAATCAGACACCGGAACATTAGACTTGCAGAGTAATTCTACACAAGAGAATGTAAAAATGTTTCTTAATACTTTATATCCTGATTCTCATATTTATAACAATGGAAATATAAGAGCAGGCGTAATAATTAGTTGGTAAGCATTATAAGAGGACTCAAATGAAAAAACTTAAATTAAAATCCGGTTTTACATTAGTAGAGTTAATGGTATTTTTTATATTCATATCATTACTTATGGCAGCTGCAACACCTATCATAACAAAGCGTGTTAAAAATCTGCCTATAAAAATTCACCACGGCAAGTTTGTATGCTATGGCGACAGGTATGAATATTACAATGCAACCAAACTGATTTCATCCGGAGCTGGATGCAAATTTACACCACCCAAAAGAGCTACTTTATTTAAAATAGAATTAGTTGGCGGCGGTGCCGGCGGTTACAGTTATACTCAGTTTTGGGAAGATAATGATACAAGAACCGGCGGATATGATTTAAAAAGCGGACATTATGGAGATGGCTATACTGACCCTACTGATGGTCAGCTTCGTTATATATTAGAAAATGCTCCATTTACATGGGCTACAAAATCTACAGGCGGCACATCCGGGGATAGCGTTACCATGAGTTATGTTGGTATCGGAAGCCCTCATATTTCAATACAGGGTTCTTGCCAGGGAGATTGCTGGTCTGATCACTACGGCCCTTGGTATGATTGTATTAAGACAAGAAAAGTAAAAAAACAAACAGGCACAGATGAAGAAGGTAACCCTATATATACAGAAGTAGAAGAAGAATATGAATCTACTTGCCGTGATTGGCTTACTGATAATCCGGATAATTTAATTTTATGCTCAACTTGCAGCGGCTATCGTTCAGAAGCAAATAGCCTTGCATCTGAGATAAGCAGCCAGAGAACTTGCAGTGCAGGAGATGAATGGTGCTATACTATTGCAACTTCAGGTTTTGTTTCAGGTTATCAATCTGCAGCCGCTGCTATAGGCGGTTCTGACAATACCGGTGTTCTAGCCGACTTCGGGGCTGGGACTTCTGGCACAGGAAGCCCTGAAAGAGGCGGTTATGGCCTTGGAATGTATATCGAGGGAAAAGTTGATTTCAAAGATTATAAAAATGGCGGTAAAAAAGTTGAGAATTCAGAAGTTCGCAGCTATTTGAGCCAATTATTCGGTACTAGTTATCAAAAAGGTACAACAAGTGCCAGTGGAAGCTGCGGCGGCTGGGGATACAACGAAACTAAAAAAAGCACAGTTTCATTCGGCTCACATGACTTAATGGGTGAGAATGGTAACGATGTGCTCCATTATAATGCCCTCAAAGGCTGGGAAGCTTGTGCTACTAACTGTAGAAGAGCTAAAGGCGGCAGAGGCGGCTGGATTGATGATAATTACAGTACTATAACAGGAAGCTACTCTGATAGTTCGCCGATTCAGAGTGATAAAGATGCACAAGGTATTTGCGGACATGTTAATGGGCCTTACGCAGTAAAAGAAGGTAACGCAAGCGATAGAATACCTAGCGTTACAACAAAAACAGAGCTTAATGTAAGACACCATCAGGTTGGAAACGGCGGCGGTTCAGCTTCTTATAAAGTTGCCTATGTTTCAAGCCTTGCTGATGATTGCGTATTCAATGTTTCCAGCGGCGGTCCGGCCATTAATGAAAGCATTTCTGACTCACAGCTTGATGATTTACATAACAGCCTGACAACATCGCTTGTATGTAATGAGGGAACGCTGCGTTTGGATGCTGAAGGCGGTTATTATAACAAATCGTTTACTCAAAAAGATTACGCAGGATTTGACTATCTAACACCGGATGGTGAATCTACAGCACCGGGCTCATTTACAACATCTGCAGAAGGAGGCACATCTCCATACAGCCCTAAAGATGTATTTACAAAATACATTCTAGGCAGCAGCGGATTTGGTGCCGGCGGAAGCGGAAGTAAAATCGTAGACGGTTGTACAAAACCTTGGGGCGAATACTGGATTAATAGAGTATACGGCTCAAGCGTTGATAAAACATCGCATCACCAAATTCCGCGTACTGAATGCGATGAAAAGGCACAAATTAGTACAACTGGAGGCAGCAGCGGCTCTGCCGGTGTAATTATAATCTCATGGTAAAAAAGAAAGGTAATAATTTATGAATAATAAACAGGGTTTTACTTTAGGTGAAATTGCAATCACAATTGCAGTAGTCGGGTTTCTGGCAGCAATGTTTCTGCCGATGATTAAAAATGCAATACCAAATCAGGAACAGTTAATGTTTAAAAAAGCTTATTACCTGACAGAAAGAAGCGTTTCTGAATTGGTTAATGATGAAGATTATTATCCTGAAATTGACGATGATGTTGACGCAAAACAGTACTTCGGCAATACTGTAAAAGTTGTATCACAGGGCAGACAATACGAAGGAACTACAAAGTTTTGCGAATTGTTTGCAATGAGGCTTAATAAAGCATCTGATGTTGACTGTAAAGCAAAAAAATTTACCAACGGTGCTAATCCTGTAGGAACATTGACCGCTGCGGATGGTATTGTTTGGATACTTCCGGTAAGTAACTTTGCAAACGAAACTACTGCAGAAGAGATTTATCTGGATGTTAATGGCAACAAAAAGCCAAACTGTTTCTATGACAAGGATAAATGTAAAACTCCTGACAGATTTACTATAAAAGTTTATCAGGACGGCAGGGTTGAAGCTGACGGAACTATGGAAATAGAATATCTTAATAAGATTAATATCAGCAAAGATAGTAAGGCTGAAACATCAAAAGTCAAACAAGATTTAGGATACTAATAATATGAAAAATATAAAATTCGGATTCACTCTGGGAGAAGTGTTGTGCGCACTGGGCATTATCGGAATATGTACTGCTCTTGCACTTACAACAATGAAACCTGCGGAGAAAAAAGCCACTAAATATCTGTATATGAATGCTTATAACTCGTTAGAAAAAGCATATTATAACTCTGTACTTATTGGTAAAAATCCATTCAGGGAAGAACCGGATGAAACCGGAAATGTGCTGATTCACTCAGATACAGAAGATACGGGTACTCAGCTTCTATGTGAAGGTCTTACGACTTATATTAACACTGCTACTAATAAAAAAGATGCGGACGACGATTTCAGTACAACCTGCTCGTCTACCAAGCTTACAAGCGAGATGGCTGAGCCGGAAGATTTTACTGATGATAATGTGCAATTTATAGCATCAAATGGTATGAAATTTTATATCAGTAAATTAATAACAAAAGATGACTTAAAATTCTACCTTGTATTTGTTGATATAAACGGTTCTAAAAAACCTAATTCAATTGAATATACCTACAAATTTACTCATATAGAAAGTGAAAAAAAGGCAGAAAAGAACAGAATAGAACCGGATATTTACGCATTTGCAATTCTTGACACAGGAAGAATATGTCCGATTGGTATTCCTGAATATGATTCAAATGTATTAACGGCAAGATTTGCATATTTTACGGATTCCGGCGATCCTCTCTACACACATAAATCTATGGCATATTATCAGGCTAAAGGCGCTGCGTGGGGATATTACAGCGGAACAAAACCTGATCCGATGGAATACAATCCTGATGAACCGTTTACAATGAACGATGCTATAAGAGCTGCTATAAATTCCGGAAGCAAAATTGTTAGTGATTTCCCTGACTTAAAATCTCTTGAACCGTCGTCGCTTTCAGGCTCAGCACCTTATCACTGCTCTAATGAAGACCTCGAATCATGTTATATATTCCTTGATGAATACAGACAGTAAAGTAGCAAATTTATTTTTTACGCACCTTTCTATATATAGAAAGGTGCGTAATTATGAATATAAACCCGATTAATAATACACAGACTAATTTTAATGGATATCTTAAGTTTAAAACCGGAAGATATGTTAACACAAAAAACATAACAACTGTTTTATATGATTATCCTGATCTTGTCGCAAACGATAAATTTCATTCCTCAGCATTCTTAATGTCAGATGGACTCAAATATATTATTAAATATTTGAGCAAACCAAAAGCTACACTTATAGAGAACATTATTAACGCCGACAAAGACCATAAAACAATTGTGGAGATTGATGCGCAAATCGTAGCAATGGACCATAAAGCCCAGTTGTTTGAAGAAATGCAGAATCAAAATATGAACCCGTATATTCCCCAAAAGTAGTCCAACTTAAAATGTTAATGCTATAATCATGCTATGACAGACAAAATCGTTATTAAAGGAGCAAGAGAACATAACCTGAAAAACGTTTCTCTGGAAATTCCTAAAAACGAATTAGTAGTTTTTACCGGTGTTTCCGGCTCGGGGAAGAGTTCACTAGCTTTTGATACAATTTTCGCAGAAGGACAGAGAAGGTATATTGAGAGCCTCTCTACTTATGCCCGCCAATTTTTAGGACAGATGGATAAGCCGGATGTTGATTACATCGACGGGCTTACTCCTGCTATTTCTATTGACCAGAAATCAACAAGCAACAACCCGCGCTCAACAGTAGGAACTGTTACTGAAATTTATGATTATTTAAGGCTTTTATATGCCAGAATCGGAACGCCTTACTGTCCAAAGTGCGGCAAACCCATACGGCCACAGACAATTGACGAAATTGTCGACAGTATTCTTAAACTGGAAACGGGAACTAAAATACAAATCCTTGCTCCTATAGTTAAAGGTAAAAAAGGTGAATTTCAATCTCTGTTTGAAGAATTGAGGCAGGAAGGTTTTGTTAGAATTAAGGCTGACGGAGAGGTTTACAATCTTGATGAGGATGAAATTAAGCTTGCAAAGACAAAAGCACATACAATATCCGTTGTTGTAGACCGCGTTGTAGTCAAACCGGAAGCACGCTCAAGAATTGCTGACAGCGTTCAAATAGCACTCCAAAAAGCTGACGGACTCTGTCTTATTGATGTAATCGGTGCAGAAGAATTAATATACAGTGAAAAGCTTGCATGTCCGGATTGTAACCTAAGTTTTGAGGAATTAACTCCGCGTATTTTCTCTTTCAATGCTCCTTACGGCGCCTGCGATAAATGCGGCGGGATTGGTGTCGATTTCAAAATCGACCCTGATTTGGTTATACCCGATAGGAATAAATCAATAAAAGAAGGTGCTATTTATCCGTGGAGTAAATCTTCAACCGGATACTACGATGATGTCCTTAAAGCTGTACAGGAAGCGTATAAAATGGATTTTGACATCCCGTTTAAAGAACTTCCGCAAGAACATCAAGACATTATCTTATACGGCTCTGATGAGCGTATACCAATGCGTATTAGAGAGTTTGGGAGCAAAAGATACAGAACAAGTCTGCAAAAATTCATAGGTGTTATTCCATTCCTCATGAAACATTACAATGTTGACAGCGAATACTGGAAAGCCGAAATAGAAAAATATATGGTTACAACACCTTGTGAAAAATGCGGCGGAGCAAGGCTTAAACCATTCCCCCTAGCGGTTAGAATTAACGGTATTAATATTTACGAATTCTGCCTCATGCCGGTTGATAAAGCTTATGAATTTGTAACAGATTTATACTTAACACTTTCTGATTTTCAGATGAAAATCGGAAAACAGATTTTAGATGAGGTGCGCGCAAGGTTAAAATTCCTCTGCGATGTCGGACTTAATTACCTGAACCTTGCGCGCACCTCTGGAACACTTTCCGGAGGAGAAGCTCAGAGAATCAGGCTCGCTACACAAATCGGAAGCGGACTGTCTGGTGTTCTTTACGTTCTGGACGAACCTTCAATAGGACTGCACCAGCGTGATAATGACAGGCTTATCAAAACCTTACTGAAACTCCGAAATATGGGAAACTCGCTTATTGTAGTCGAACACGATGAAGATACAATAAGAAATGCAGATTACATTGTAGATATCGGCCCTAAAGCAGGAGTCAACGGCGGAAATATTATTGCTCAAGGATGTGTAGAAGATATTATTAAAGCGTCTGACTCCATCACCGGACAATATTTGAGCGGTGAACGAAATATTCCTGTACCTAAAAAAACAAGAGAAGGTAATGGAAATTATCTGCAGGTTAGAAACGCACATCTCAACAACCTCAAAAATATAGATATTGATATTCCTCTCGGAAAAATCGTTGTATTAACAGGGGTTTCTGGTTCTGGTAAATCCACACTTATGCAGGATTTGATTTATGAATACGCTGTTCACAAGCTCAGAAAGAACCGGCCGAAACCTCAGGGCGTTGACGAAATATTAGGATTTGAGAATCTTGATAAAATAATCGATATTGACCAGTCGCCAATCGGAAGAACTCCGCGTTCAAATCCGGCAACTTACACAGATGTTTTCACTCCTATAAGAGAACTTTATGCAAAAACAAATGAAGCTAAAATGCGAGGCTATAAACCCGGCAGATTCAGCTTTAACGTAAAAGGCGGAAGGTGCGAAGCCTGTTCCGGCGACGGTGTATTAAAAATCGAAATGAACTTCCTCTCTGATGTTTACGTCAAATGCGATGTCTGCAAAGGAAAACGCTATAACAATGAAACATTAGAAGTTAAGTACAAAGGTAAAACTATTGCAGATGTTTTGGAAATGAGCGTAAAAGAAGCTTACGAATTTTTCGAAAATATACCGCAGATTGCTAACAAATTAAAAACACTTGTTGATGTCGGTCTGGATTATATTAAGCTCGGGCAAAGCGCCACAACACTCTCTGGCGGAGAAGCACAACGAATTAAGCTGGCTTCTGAGCTCAATAAACGAGCAACCGGAAAGACTCTTTACCTTCTTGACGAGCCTTCTGTAGGATTGCACTGGTATGATTTGGATAAATTAATTAAAATTATCCAGCAGCTTGCTGATAATGGAAATACAATTTTAATCATTGAACACAACCTTGATTTAATAAAAATTGCAGACTATATAATTGATCTCGGGCCTGAAGGCGGTGATATGGGCGGAAATATTGTTGCCTGCGGAACACCGAAAGAAGTTGCCAAAAATCCAAACTCTTATACAGGACAATATTTGAAGCAGTTTTTTCAGAAATAATGTATAATAATATCAATGAACGAAACTTTAAAAGAAACAATCAAGCTTGTTCCCGACCAGCCGGGCTGCTATCTTTATTATGATAAAGAAGGTGAAATTATTTATGTCGGAAAAGCTAAAAACCTTAAGCGGCGCGTTTACAGCTATTTCCATAAACAGCATGACAGCGTAAAAACAACTGTGCTTGTTTCACAAATTGAAAAGCTTGAATACATTATTACTGATTCAGAAGTAGAAGCGCTGATTCTAGAATCACATCTGATTAAGAAGCATAAGCCAAGATATAACGTACTATTAAAAGATGATAAGAAATATCCGTACTTTCTTATTACAGATGAAGATTTCCCGCGCATTCAAGTTGTGCGAAAAAAGAATTTAAATCCAGATAAGGGAAGATTCTACGGGCCTTACACTGATGTGGGTGCAATGTACGCAACACTTGATTTCTTAAAAAAACTTTTTCCCTTAAAACAATGCAAAACTCCTAAATTCTCAAACCGCCCATGCCTGTACTACCATATTGGAAAGTGTCTTGCTCCCTGTCAGGGAAAAGTTACACCGGAGGAGTATCAGAAACTTATACATCAGGTTGAGTTGTTCCTAAGCGGTAAACAGACAGAGTTATTAAAACAAATTCAGGAACAAATGCAGAAATATGCAGATAGCGAACAGTTTGAAAAGGCTGCAAAAATGCGTGACAGCTATCTTGATTTGCAAAAAACGCTTGAAAGGCAGAAAGTTGTATACGAGAACACGAAACTTAATGAAGATATTATTGCTGTTCTTTATGAAGACGGAATTCTCGCAATCGTAATAATGATGATTAGAGAAGGAAGACTTATTGATAAAAAAGACTTTACTTATTTTGTTGATAATATTGACAAGACAGAATACTTTGAAACATTTTTCAGGGATTATTATACCGGACTCAAGCTGGGATTTCCGGACAAAATCGTTTCTAAAGAACTTGAAGAAATCGGAGATAAATCACTTTACGAAGACTGGTTGAAAATCATTTCCGGTAAAAAAGTTACAATTAATTATGCCAAGACAGGTAAATACAGAGAGCTTGCAGAGCTGGCAATAAAAAATGCAGGAAATTTATTAGAAACAGCAAAACTCAAAAAGATGGCACAAATAAGGGATGATTTTAACGAAGTCGGCTCTTATCTTGCCGAAAAACTGCACCTTTCAAATTTTCCCAACAGAATTGAATGCTATGATATTTCTCACATTCAAGGTACAAACACAGTCGCTTCAATGGTAGTATTTCAGAACGGACTGCCGAAAAAAACTGCATACAGGAAGTTTAAAGTACGCTCAACAGAAGGTAAACCGGATGACTTTTTATCAATGAAAGAAGTTTTATCACGCAGACTTGCAAGATTAGGAGAGCCTAAGTGGGAAAAGCCTGATTTGATTATTATTGACGGAGGAAAAGGCCAGCTTTCAAGCGTTATGCAAATTGTTGAAGGCATGGGAATTAAAGTTGGAAAGGACGGAATTGACTTTGTATCGCTTGCAAAACGGGAAGAAGAAGTGTTTCTCCCGCATCAGTCAGAATCAATCCTGCTTCCGCGCGACTCAAACGCACTTTACCTTATCCAAAGGATAAGGGATGAAGCACATAGATTCGCAATAACTTTCCACAGAGAACGCAGAAGTAAAAGCGCTGTAGGTAAGAAAGATTAATAATCTTTTCTTACAGTGATATAACAAAACTCCGGAGTTAGTAAGCTGTAAATAAATTTTATAAAATTAAGCATAATAATCTAATCCTTTATTATTTTTATTTTGTAATCTCTGAGCTTGCGCTTTAATAGTTTTAGCCTGCGCAGCAACCCTGTAGTCCTGCGGCGATGGATCTGCCGGCGCCATTGCAGAATTTATAACAGTGTTTGCATTGTCAATAGTACGTTTTGGATTTTTTGGATTTAAAACCGGCATTTTGATTGAAACATGTCCTCCCACAGGAATTCCCTGTGCGTTTTTTTCAATAACTATAGCACCTGCTAAAGCTCCTCCTGCTCTTTTATGAGCTGCTTCGTGCGCATAAATTTTATCGAAGTTCCTCTTGATTAAAGTCTGTTGTTGGTTTTTTATAGCCGGAATATTCATGAAATTCATAAATACACATCTCCTTACTACATAGTGTATATTATACACGTTTTTTTATACTTTGCAAGTACTATTTTTTAAATCCATCTCTGCAAGCATTTCCAAATCTTCCGCGGCATCTGCGCCTTTAGTTGTAAGGTAATCTCCCGACAGCATTCCGTTAATTCCAGCTCTAAACCCGAGCTCCTGCATTTCTTTTGAAAGTCTTGAAGTCCTTCCGCCGGCATAACGTAAAATCACTTTGGGAAGCAGTATTCTAAAAACACAAATAGTCCTTATAATCTCTTCTTCAGTAATCTTATCCTCATAACTTTCCAGAGGTGTTCCTTTAATAGGATTAAGAATATTTATCGGTACTGTTTTGGGATTAAGCTCTGCTAAAGAAAGTGCCATCTCTAATCTGTCTTCCCTTGTTTCCCCCATGCCGAGAATTACGCCGGTGCAGGCTTCAATACCATTTTTCATAAGTAATTTTACAGTATTTATTCTATCCTCGTAATTATGCGTTGTACAAATTTCTTTATGATAATTTTTTGAAGTATTTATATTGTGATTAAATCTTTCTACACCAGCCTTTTTAATTTGCTTTATCTGCTCTTCAGTAAGAAGCCCCAGTGAAGCGCAGCAATGTATACCATCAATAGAAGCTACTGCTCTTACCATTTCTAAGATTTTCTCAAAATCCCTGCCGGACTCACTTCTCCCAGAAGTCACGATGCAGAATCTTGAAGCCCCGTTTTCTTTTGCTCTGAGTGCCGCAGATTTGACATCTTCTACATCCAGAAGAGGATGACACTTGATTTCAGCATGATTATGAATACTTTGAGAGCAGTACTTGCAGTTCTCTCCGCATTTGCCGGTTCTTGCGCTTATGATTGAACAAACTTCAACCTCATTTGTAAAATTTGATTTTGTCACTTGCTCTGCCATCTCTACGAGTTCGTTCAAATCCATATCATATAATTTTAATAATTCCTGTTTATTCATAATATAATTCCTCCACCTAATACAATATCTCCGTCATAAAGCACAACTGACTGCCCCGGTGCAATAGATTTCTGCATATTTTCAAATAAAACTTCTATATTACCTGAATCTAAAGGCTTTACTCTCACATTTGCCGGACTTTGAGTCGAACGAATCTTCGCCTGACAAGATATTTCTTTTTCTAATTTATCAATCGCAATCCAGTTTAAATCAACTGCAGTAAGCCTGTCAGAAAAAATTTTATCTTTGAACCCTACTACAACTTCGTTGGTGTCCTTCCGTAATTCAATGACATAAAGAGCTTCTGAAGAAGAAATTCCAAGCCCTTTTCTCTGCCCTATTGTATAATTCCATATTCCCTGATGCTCACCCAAAACTTTACCGTCTGTGTCAACGATGTTTCCGGGCTTTGGGTCAACTCCGAGTAGTTCATTGTAATCACCTTCATAAAAGTCCTGCGAATCCGGCTTGTCAGCAACCGCCAATCCACACTTCTCTGCTCTTTTTCTGATTTCTTCCTTTGTATAATCTCCTAGAGGAAGCAAAATATTTTTAAGCTGTTCCTGCTTCAGGCGATAAAGAAAATAAGATTGGTCTTTTTTAGGATTTTTTCCGCGCTTCAGAATATAACGCCCGTCTTCTTCTTCAATCCTTGCATAATGACCGGTTGCAAACTTATCAAACTCAATACCGTTAAGTCTTGCTATCCGGGGCAATACATCAAACTTTATCAGAGAATTACACCATACACAAGGGTTTGGCGTACGTCCTGAAAGGTATTCTTTCTTAAATTTTTCTAGCACAATTTCATTATATTTTTCTACACAGTCGAAAACATAATAATCTATTCCGATTTGATTGCAAATATTTCTTGCTGCCTCAATATCTTCTTTCTCGTCCGGACCGTAACAAGCTCCTCCGCACTTGTAACTTGTAGTTGTATTCAATTTACCCCTGTATATAGCCATTGTTACGCCAATTACTTTGTGCCCTTGTTCTTTAAGCATTAAAGCTGCCGTTGAAGAGTCTACTCCGCCGGACATTCCTACAAGTATATTCAAACCTTTGCTCCTTCCATCATTCGATTTATACATTTATATGCTTTTTCTTGAATTGACCGCTCTATTTCAATTTCATTCTGTTCCGTTTTTAAAACATTATAAATATCTTCCAGAGAATTCCATTTCATATTTGTACAAATAATGTCATCACGAATCATATAAAATTCTTTTTCGGGCAAATCTCGTTTAAGTCTGTCATAAACACCTTTTTCCGTAGCAATTACAAACCGCGTATTGCTTGACTTGCTTGCATATTCCATAATCTCTTTGGTTGAACCGACAAAGTCTGCCAGCATTGATACCGCGGTGTGACATTCAGGATGAGCTAGAATCTTAGCTTCCGGATATTTGATACGCGCGGTTTCAATATCCTCCGGCCGAATACGTAAATGCGTAGGGCAGAAGCCGTTATATGTAATAACTTTTAAATTACCAATCTTCCTCTCAATCCATTTGCCAAGATAAGCGTCAGGAAGAAACAAAATCTTTTCTGCCTTAAGACTTCTAACTACATCTAGCGCATTTGAACTTGTACAGCAAATATCGCATTCTGCCTTGACTTCAGCTGTTGAGTTAATATAGCATACAGCAGGAACACCAGGATATTTTGCTCTAAATTCTCTTAATTGACTTAACCCGATCATATCAGACATAAAACATCCAGAATTCATATTCGGAAGCAAAACCTTCTTATCCGGATTAAGAAGTTTTGCTGACTGCGCCATAAAATATACTCCCGCAAAAACTATAATATCAGCATTTGTTGTAGTTGCCTTTTTACTCAAATAAAAAGAATCTCCTACAAAATCCGAAACCTCATCAAGTTCTACAGGCTGGTAGCAATGAGTAAGAATTACCACGTTTTTCCTTCTTTTTAATTCATTTATTTTCTGTATATAATCCATTCTTCGCCTCGTGTTATGGTATACCATAAAATTTATTATATACCAGAAATAATTTTATGGTATATTATTCTTATGAAAGAATTAACAAAAAGTCTTGGAAATTATCTTCTTGCAATATATGAACTCGTGGAAGAAAATAATGCAGCACGGGTTCGTGATGTTTCCCAAAAGATGAATATCGGAGCTGCGTCTACCTCAGAAGCAGTTAAGCTGCTAGCTAAAAAGGAATACATAAATTACAGACCTTACGGCTTAATAACTCTTACATCTAAGGGCAGTCTGGCTGCAAGAAAAAAAATAGAACGCCATAAAACAATAGAAAACTTTTTAACTAGTGTTCTTTTGCTAGATAAAAATTATGCAGATGAACTTGAATATTCGATGCCAGACGAAGTTCTGGAAAAATTTGTCGGCTATCTGACATTTATGCAAAACTGTTCCTGCAAAGAACCTAAATGGATAAAAAGTTTTCAGCATTACATAAAAGAGGGTAAAATGCAGAGTAAGTGCATTGAATGTATGAGAAATGGCAGCAGCTGCTGCAGCGGATGTAAAACTTAATAAAATCTTAATAAATGTTGTATAAACAACTGTACCATATTTTATTTACGGGGTATAATAGAATTAAAGATAGTAATAGTATGCTGTCTGACATGACAGCAAAGGATAAGGAGATTAAAATGTCAGAATTAACATTAGAAAAACAATCTTCTACAACAGATTTCGTAGGCGGCAAATGGCAGTCAGAAATCAATGTAAGAGATTTTATCCAAAAAAACTACACACCTTATGATGGTGATTCTAGCTTCCTGGCAGGTCCTACTGAAGCTACAACTAAATTGTGGCAGGAATGCTGCGAATTGTTCAAAAAAGAACGCGAAAACGGCGGTGTACTTGATATGGATACAAAAATTGTTTCTACAATCACTTCACACGGTGCCGGCTATATTGACAAGAGCTTAGAAAAGATTGTCGGCGTTCAGACTGATAAACCTCTAAAACGTTCTCTTCAACCGTTTGGCGGTATTAGAATGGCTGAAACTTCTTGCAAATCATATGGTTATGAAGTAGATCCAGAAGTTACAGAAATTTTTACAAAATACAGAAAAACTCATAACCAGGGCGTATTCGATGTTTACACCCCTGAAATGAGAAAAGCCCGTCACGCAGCTATCCTTACAGGTCTTCCTGATGCTTACGGACGCGGACGTATCATCGGTGACTACAGAAGAGTTGCACTCTATGGTATTGATAGATTAATCGAAGATAAAAAAGAACAACACGCTTCTTTAGACGGCGAAATGACTCCTGATAAAATTCAATTAAAAGAAGAAATTTCTGAACAAATCAGAGCTCTTCAAGAAATGAAAGAATTAGGACAAGCTTATGGTTTTGATATTTCTCAACCAGCTAAAAATGCTCAAGAAGCTATCCAGTGGTTGTACTTCGGTTACTTATCAGCAGTAAAAGAACAAAACGGCGCTGCTATGAGTATCGGTAGAACTTCTACTTTCTTAGATATCTTTATTGAAAGAGATTTGAGAAACGGTGTTATTACTGAAGAACAAGCTCAAGAAATGATTGACCACTTCATCATGAAGTTAAGATTAGTTAAATTCGCTAGAACCCCTGAATACAATTCATTGTTCTCCGGCGACCCTACCTGGGTAACTGAATCTATCGGCGGTGTTGGTATTGATGGACGTCACATGGTTACTAAGAACTCTTTTAGATACCTTCATACTCTTGAAAACTTAGGTACTGCTCCTGAACCAAACTTAACAGTATTATGGTCTAAGAGATTACCTCACAACTTCAAACAATACGCTGCTCACATCTCTATCACAACTTCATCTATCCAGTATGAAAATGATGATATGATGAGAGTTACACACGGTGATGATTATGCAATCGCTTGCTGCGTATCTTCTATGGTTGTCGGCAAAGAAATGCAGTTCTTCGGAGCTCGTGCTAACCTTGCTAAATGCTTATTATACGCTATCAACGGCGGTGTAGATGAAAGATTAAAAGAACAAATCGGGCCTAAATACAGACCAATCACTTCTGAATACCTTGATTTCGATGAAGTTATGTCAAGATATGAAGATATGATGGAATGGTTGGCTGGTTTATATGTTAATACATTAAACTGCATTCACTATATGCATGACAAATACTGCTACGAAAGATCTCAAATGGCTCTTCATGACAGAGATGTTAAGAGATACTTCGCAACAGGTATTGCTGGTCTTTCAGTTGTAGCTGACTCACTTTCTGCTATTAAGTATGCAAAAGTTAAAGCTATCAGAGATGAAGACGGCATCGTAGTTGATTACGAAGTTGAAGGCGATTATCCAAAATATGGTAACAACGATGACAGAGTTGACCAATTTGCAGTAGATATCGTTAAGAAATTCATGAATATGATTAGAAAACACTATACTTATAGAAATTCTATTCCTACAATGTCTATCTTAACAATTACTTCAAACGTTGTTTACGGTAAGAAAACAGGTAATACTCCTGATGGCAGAAAAGCAGGAGTACCTCTTGCTCCAGGTGCTAACCCAATGCACGGACGTGATTCTCACGGTGCAGTTGCTTCATTAGCTTCAGTTGCTAAACTTCCGTTCAACGATGCTCAAGATGGTATCTCAAATACTTTCTCTATCATACCTAATGCTTTAGGTAAAGATGAAGTATTCATGGGCGATTTGGATATCCAACTCGACTGCGGATGCTGCGAAGGTACTTGCCAATAAGGGTAAATATAATTTTAGCTGGTAGGTTTATCCTACCAGCTTGAATATAATAGAAAGGAACAATAAAATGACAACTCAACAAGAAGAAAATTTAATAAATCTTTTAGACGGTTATGTTGAAAAAGGCGGACATCACCTTAACGTAAACGTATTTAACAGAGAAACATTACTTGATGCACAAGCACACCCAGAAAAATATCCTCAACTTACAGTAAGAGTGTCAGGATATGCAGTAAACTTCATCAAATTAACAAAAGAACAACAAGATGATGTTATTTCAAGAACATTCCATTCACAACTTAGTGGAAATTCTTGCGGCTGCTAGTCATGGGTAAATAAGAAAGAATAGAAAAATGCGATTGAACATTCTGTTCAATCGCATTTTTCTTACATAAATCTATTGTGTTCTTTTTCCCATTCTACCGACGTCATGCGCCCGTGGCCAGGATAAATCAATGTTTCTGGAGGTAAAGTAAAAATCTTATTTTTTATACTTTCTACTATTTGTTCAAAATCTCCACCTTCTAAATCACAGCGTCCTACACTTTCTCTAAAGATTGTATCACCGGAGAAAAGTTTACCATCTGTAAGATAACATACACCGCCTTGAGTATGCCCCGGAGTATGAATGACCTTAATTTCTGTGTCACCTAGTTTAATTATGTCCCCATCTGTTACAAAGATATCAATATTTGGAATAGTCATCTGAGGCATGCCAAACATTGGTAAATACTGATTTGCTTTATTAAGCCAAGCCATATCATTTTTGTGCATTACGACTTTAACATCAGGGTTATTTCTAATTCCTGCAATATGGTCAAAATGCCCGTGCGTCAGCAGAATATATTTTAATACAGCCCCATATTCATTCAAGGCAGTATTAATATCACTGTCTACAGCAGAACAATCCACAAGAGCAGCCTCTTTGGATTGTTCATCTATTAATAAATAATTATTATTATCTATTGGCGGTTCTATAAATGTTTTTATAATCATATATTAATTCTATAATAAAAACATTCAATCTCCAAGATATTAACCTACACAGGAAAGATGTCCGTGTTTTTTCTCTTCAGCAAATTTAGGAGATAACCACCCGCATTTATATCCGGTAATCCCAAGCCCAGTCAAAGCCGCAAGCCCTAGAGCAACTGCTGCAATTTTCTTAGTCTTACCGTTGAAGTGAATAGAATTACCACCGCTTCCACCAGTAATACCATGTCTTAAACCTGAAAAATCAAGTTTTATCAAATCATTTTTAGATATATTCTTACCTTTATTATTGAAATGATAGTCGAAATATAATTGACCAGAAGATTTACCGGTCGCGCTCAACCAGGCGTTACCGAACCATGTTGTATCAGCTTTAATTTGGTTAGCTAGAATTGTTTCTGCATTCTTGCTGTTTCTATCTCTGATTAATGCTCTTTCCAAACATTCTGCCATTTCATCAGAAATTACAGAATCTCTCAATTTTCTGAGAGCTTTTTTATATTCTTCATCAGCTTCCAAAGTTTCTTTCAATAATTCTGCCGGTATATCTTCATTTATTTGTCCTTTATACTTCTTGGTTATATCGCTAACAAGCTTGTCTTTTATTTTATTAAATGCCGTCTTTGCATCTTCGTTTGCAGCTTTCAAAGCAGTTTCTTCTGACATAAAGTATTCGTGTTTGCCCTTGTATGCATCCATTAACTTTGCATCTGCAGCAATATCTGGATCAAAGTTCTTTTGTGCCATACCCTGAACATTTGGTGTAATAGGAGTACATAAAGCCTTTTTAGCCTCCAAGTCAGTAAGTTCACAAGGAGCAAATCTTGACGGCAAGAGAGCTGCATCACCTGCCATTGCCCAATCTTTACCAGGAGTCCAGCCGTCTGTCATTATCATACGACCTTTTAACTTAGGTTTTGAAGCTGCAAGTTCAAATTTTTCTACTGTTTCTGGTTCATACTTCATATCTCCGCCAAAAATAAGAATTGCATTCGGATCTTTTTCGGCATATTTTTCAAAAGTATCAATTACAGTATCCATACTTTTTTGGAAATCACCACGTCCCCAGCTGACAATTAATTTGACATCCTCACCTTTTTTCAGTTTTGCAAGGTATTCATCAGCAATATTACCATAAATTTTAAGATTTCTATCAGATTTTCCGGCTAGAATATGCATTCTGCCTTGATTTGGTTTACTAATCTCTTTACCGGTTTCATCTAGCAAAACAGAATCTACAAACTTCTGACTAAATCTTTCAAGCAAGTTGATTTTATTTTGACGTTTTACCTCTCTAACAGTCTTTAAGTCAGCTTTATTTTTATCAAACACCTGAAATTTATTTACTGTAACAACAGAACCGTCTTTTAATTTTAGTTTAACATCAGACTTATATCCCGGCTGTAAGATGCCTTCGCTGAATGGTGATACATTAGGATCCATAAGCGGATTTGTAAGTCCTTTAAAGCGGCCAAGTTTATCCAATTCAACAAGGTCATTATACATTGCAGAAACTAAGTCATTAGTTATCAAAGAGTCATGATAACCTTCAGATACGGTTGTTAACATTGGAGAGTATCCTGTTTTTGCATAATGGATTGCAACATTAAACGCATTCATTCCACTCTTTGGACGTACGAAATTCTTTAAAACGGTTTCTCTCAGGAAATCTTCTTCTCGTCCCAACTTCACAGCTTCAATATATTCTTTGCTGTTCAAAAGTTTTGTTAAATCTTCTTTTGTAGCACCAAGGTTAACAATCGCTTGTCTAGCCCCCATTGGCTGATCGTAACCTGCATTCATATTATGTCCGACACCACCTAAGAATTTATCCATCCAGTATGCATCCCCAGCGGCATTCTTCTGTGCTGCATAATGCATCGTAAACATGGTCTGACCGTCTGAACATAAAATATATTTAGGATCAATATTATACTTTTCTTTCAAAGCAGGCATAAGCTCTACTGTCGCTCTTGCTTCTTTTGGATAAGGCTGCCCCTGCCAGCCGGAAGAAAATTTCTTGGCTAAAGCATCACCGCTTGCAGAAGCATAACTGTCATCTGCATATTGTTTTGCCATACTCGCAGTCGAATCAACATATGTAAATACAAATTCCAGTTTATTTTGAGTTTCTTTACTGATTTTTTTTGCATCCATTGCCTTAATAAGATTTTCATCTTTTTGAGCTCTAAACATTTTTATTGGAACATTCTCTTCCATACCCCAGTTCATTTTTGAAGATTTTACTTCCTCTAAAAGAAATACGTTTCCTTTCTTCTCTTCTAAAAATTTCACTAAATCAGTTGCGTTATCAATAGACTGAGCTGTGACAAAAGGAGTTCCTTCTTTTCCTTTAAACGGATGGTTTGCCGGTAAATTATCAGGAATGTATCTTACTTTGACCCCTTGTCCAATCGGATGTCTTACCTTACCAGTTTTTGGATCAATATCTTTTTTGTAATCAACTTGCTGGTTATACAATGGTATAAATTTTACAATCTTATCCACATCTTTGTTATCAAGATAATTATAATCATTAACAACTGTACCAACACCGCCGCCATTAAAACCAAATAATGGTTCTTCGGCAACCATATGAGCTATATGGCGAGGATTACCACTTTTAAAAGATATCATTGACATTCCTTTTGGAACACCTGCAATATCTTTTGGTGCTTCCGCCTCCTTCACATTTCTGTTTTTCGCTCTCAAAACTGAATAGTCAACACCAACTGCGTTAATCTTCATAAGACAAACTCCTTACACACATAACTACTATATATATAAAAAACCACACACAAAAAAATTTAACCTTTTATCCCCAAATTATTAAGAATTATTAAGTAAATTTTTGTTAAGTAATTTCTTATTAAAGAGTAACAAAAAGAAAGTTTATTTTCAATAGCCACAAATGGGCAAATTTTTATCTTTTGTGTAAACTTTTATTACAAAAAGGCAATTTTTAGGAAAAACAATACTTTATATAAGTAAGGTTAGATAAATATAGGTTAGGTAGGTATGATTAACAATATTGCAACTATGGACTTACGTCCACAGATGGCAGTTGCTAAGCCGATGGCTTCAGTATCGAGCTTCAGTATGCCGCCAATTTTAGGATTTAAAACTCCGCCTCTAAAAGAAAAGGCTATTATTAAAGTCAAAAAAGTTAAAAGAGGGGATAATATTATTATCCCTGGTGAGATAGAAGATGATTATGTTGATATTGTAGAAGAAATTCTGCCGCAGAATAATAGTAACTTCTTCACGTCACAAGAATTTGTATCCCCGTCAATAAAACGGCAAATAAAATACTTAAAAAATTGTTATATTATTGATTATATTCAATCACCTAAAGCTCGATGCGGATTAGGCACAGAAGCGATTAAAAATCTTGCAGAAAAAGCCATGTTTGACTCTAAAGCTGATGGAAGAATTGTCACTTTTTCAGCACCGATGACAAAAGAGTCTTCGCCAGCATTGTTCTTTTACAAACTTGGGTTTAGATTTACAAGCCCGGAGGCAAATCAATATATGGAGGAATGTATTATCAAGAAAATACCCGACATTCCGGCTCAGGTTGGAATGATGTACCTTCCCAAAAGCCGGCTGCACAAACTTTTAAGATACGGAGAACTATTCTAAATGACTGAGATTAACAACAACATTTTAGAAGGGCATTATTCGACAGAAACAAAAGTCAAACGTCCCAAAATAACCGTAGCAGAAGCACCTGCAGCGCTTCCTAAGCATACTCTTTTTTCTGAAAAAGAAGCAAAGCAAAAGATTAATGCAATCAATACTGACATTTACCAAGGTACAAAAAAGGAGAAAGCAAAAAATGACTTTAATAAATCACTTTATTTTAAAATTTTTGGAGGCGTTGCTCTTGCAACCGCAGGCATTGCCGGTATTAATAAAATCAGAGATTTCTTTAGAAAATCTTAATTAGGCAATTTATAATTTTATGCTAGAATGAGTTGGTAGTGGTTGAATATCCACTTAATACTGAAAATAATAGGAGAGTATGATATATGTGCGGAATTGTAGGATATGTTGGCAGTAAAAAAGCTATTGATATATTGCTTGAAGGACTTACAAATCTTGAATACAGAGGTTACGATTCAGCTGGTATTGCTGTTAATGTTGATGGTAAAGTTCAGCTCTACAAAGCAGAAGGTAAGCTTCAAAACTTAAAAGATATTGTTGAAAAAAATTATGCAGAGATTTCTAAATCTACTATTGGTATAGGTCATATCCGCTGGGCTACACACGGGGCTCCGACTGTTGCGAATGCTCACCCGCACACATGCAATTGTGGAAGAGTTGCAATTGTTCACAACGGAATTATTGAAAACTTTAAGGAACTTCGTGAAAAACTTGAGAAAAAAGGATGCACTTTCCGCTCACAAACTGATACAGAAACTGTTGCACACCTAATTGCTACAAAATTTGCAGAAACAAATGATTTAACTGAAGCTGTAAGACTTGCTACAAAAGAAATAGAAGGGGCCTATGCTCTTTGTGTTATACATCAGGATGTTAAGGATACAATTGTTGCTACCAGGAGAAATGCTCCTCTGCTGGTTGGTTTAGGTGAAAATGAATATTATATCGCGTCTGATGTACCGGCAATTATTCAGCATACTAAAAAAGCTATGTACATTGATGATAATCAAATCGTTACAGTAACACCAAATTCAATGAAATTAATTGATATTGATAATAATTCTATACAGGGAAAAGTTGAAACTTTACCTTGGGAACCGGTTGCTCTGAGTAAAATGGGATACAAACATTTTATGCTCAAAGAAATTCACGAACAGCCTGACGTTGTAAGAAATGTTCTTTCCGGAAAACTCAGAGCAATGGATGAGCCTATACACTTAAAAGAAGTAACTCTTGACAGAGAGAAATTAAAGAACTTAAACCGTATTCAAATCGTTGCCTGCGGAACATCGCTCCATGCAGCAATGGTTGGTAAGTACATCATTGAAGATTTTTGTGGAATTTCTGTTGATGTAGAGCCATCAAGTGAATATATCTACAGAAAAACAATTACAGATCAAAATACTTTAGTGATAGGGGTTTCGCAGTCAGGAGAAACTGCTGACACTATTACAGCTGTAAGACAGGCTAAAGCAAAAGGCTCACACATCCTAATTGTTACTAATAGACCGGATTCGACTATGGCACGTGAAGCAGACAGCCTTGTTCCTGTTTATGCAGGTATTGAAGTTTCTGTTGCTGCGACAAAATCTTATATGGCACAATTAATTTCTTTCTACCTGCTTGCAATCTATATGGCTGAGGTTAAAGGGGTAAATGAAGAAGAATTGAGGGATTTAAAACACGAACTTATTGTTCTGCCGCAAAAAATAGAAAAGGTACTTTCCCATAAAGAAGATATACAAAAATGCGCACGTGCATTTTCTAGTTCAAAAGATTTCATTTTTATTGCTAGAGGTATCAATTATCCGACGGCATTGGAAGGCGCCTTAAAATTAAAAGAAATAAGCTACATTAATGCAACAGGTTATACTGCCGGCGAATTAAAACACGGCCCGATTGCAATGCTTGATGAAACAATGCCGGTACTTTCAATATTAATGAAAGGCAAAGTTTATGACAAAATTTTGTCTAACTCAGAAGAAGCAAGAGCACGTAATGCAAGAATGATAGCATTAACAGATTCGGAGGATACAAAGTTAAATGAATTATTTGATTACATAATTAGAATTCCTGAGATTTCCGAAATCTTATCACCTGCTCTTGCAGTAGTTCCATTACAACTATTAGCTTATTACATTGCAGAATTTTTAGGTAAGGATGTTGACCAGCCGAGAAACCTCGCAAAATCAGTTACAGTGGAATAAAATTAATGGATTACTCCAATTAAAAAAATAGTTGAAATGGTTGAGCAAAGTTAAATTTAGGGAATTGGAACTGAGAAAAATTCCAAAATTGAGGAATGTTCCAATATGTTGTTAAATTCTTCGAAGTTGGTACCTCATAAGTATTTATTGCTTTTTTCTTTTCCGCTTCAAGCTCTTTACCATCTATAATTCTAGTATCATCTAGCACTGTTCCATAATCTTCGCTATTAAGCCAGGTTATGTATTCTTTAGCATCAATTTTATCATCAACTGCATATTTTTTAGCAGCCTCTACTGCCCTTTGGTAATAATCACCCTCATATTTCTTTAAGAACTCTAAACCTTCAGTAAATTCTTCAACAGTTACAATACCGTCTTTGTTTTTATCATCACGCTGAAGGAGTATTTTTTCTGTTTCTTCCATATATGCTTTATCACTTAATAAATTTTGTAAATGTTCTTTTGAGATTCCACTCTTATATGTACCATTATTGCGCTGTTCTTGAATATCTTTTCCACTGCGAATTTATTCTCCTCTAACAGTTTGTCATAGTCACTACTTCCCAGCCAGCTTGCATATTCAGCTGTCGATAAATTCAGTTACAGTTGTTTTACTGTCCTTATTTGTATCCCACTTAGATAATATATTGTTACGATTTTTTTACATTTACTTTTTTGAATTGTTATTCTTGCTAAACTATTATCAATTATGCAAATCGTTTCAGAACTTATTGATATTCCTAACAACGGAAATCCTTCAACAGAATATATCGAAAAAGAGTTAACAAAACGCAACATTAAACCTTTAAGATGGGCTGTTGTTCATGTTGATGATAAAATGTATACAGTTAGTGTAGCAAATTTAAAGGAATAGGAAGGAAGTTATGAATTCAACGCAGCTTAAATATGACATTAAAGATATTAATCTTGCAGAACAAGGCAAAAATAATATTGAATGGGCAATGAAAGACATGCCTGTTTTAAGAAAAATTCGTGAAAGATTTTTGAAGGAAAAACCTTTTGCAGGATTAAAATTATCAGCTTGTGTTCACGTTACAAAAGAAACTGCAGCACTTTGTACAGTAATGAAAGACGGCGGAGCTGATGCTGTACTGATTGCTTCAAATCCATTATCTACTCAGGATGACGTTGCTGCAGCTCTTGTTAAATACTGGGATATTCCTGTATTAGGTTACGCAGGGGAGTCTGTTGAGGTTTATAGAGAGCACGTACGTTCAGCATTAGACCACAATCCGGATATAATTATTGATGACGGCTGTGATTTAGTTGCGACTTTACATGCAGAAAGACCGGAACTTGCAAGTCATATAATCGGCTCTACAGAAGAAACAACGACAGGTATTATAAGATTACAGGCATTGGAAAATCAAAAGGAATTAAGATTCCCTGCACTTGGAGTTAATACAAGCTTAACAAAACATTTATATGACAACCGCTATGGAACCGGACAAAGTGCTATGGACGGTATAATGAGAGCTGCCAACATTCTTATTGCGGGAAAAACAGTTGTAATCTCTGGTTACGGATGGTGCGGCAGAGGATGTGCTCTTAGAGCAAAGGCTCTTGGCGCTAACGTTATTGTTTGCGAAGTTGATCCGCTAAAAGCTCTGGAAGCTGCAATGGAAGGTTACAGAGTTATGCCGATTGCGGAAGCTGCAAAAGAAGGAGATATTTTCTTAACAGTTACTGGCGATAAGCATGTTGTCGACGTTCAACATATTATGACTATGAAAGAAGGAGCTTTCTTATGCAACGCAGGACACTTTGACCATGAAGTCAATGTTCCTGATTTGAAAGGACATACAGTTGAGATTAAACGCATCAGACCATTCTTAGACGAATATAAACTGACTAACGGCAAATCTGTATACGTCCTGGCTGAAGGAAGATTAGTTAACCTTGTTGCTGCAGAAGGCCACCCGGCATCTGTTATGGATATGAGCTTTGCTAATCAGGCTCTCGGCATTGAATTTCTTGTTAAAAATAAAGGCAAATTAGAAAATAAACTATACACACTGCCAGAACACGTTGATGTTGACATTGCTAAGTTGAAGCTGGAATCAATGGGAATTTCTATTGATACTTTGACTGCAGAACAAGAAGAATATTTAAACAGCTGGAAGATATAAACTAAAAGAGGAGGTTTAACCCTCCTCTTTTTTTGCTTTATAAGCTTTCATAATAATATTTCTTGCCTCCATTGCCTGTTCATGAGATAAAGGCGGAACACCTTTAAGCGGGTATTCAATACCTAGATTTTCATATTTTGGCACAGCCATATCGTGATATGGAAGTACATCAAGTGCTGCAATATTATGAAGCCCTGCAAGGAATTCACCTAAGCGTGTTAAATATTCTTTCTTAAAGGTAATTCCAGGCACTACAACGTGTCTTACCCACATTGGTTTTTTAATATCTGAAAGATATTTTGCAAAAGCTAATATATTCTTATTAGAATGTTTGGTAAGTTTTTTATGTTCTTCATCATCTATATGCTTGATGTCCAGCAGTACAATACTTGTATATTTTAATAATTCATCAATTTTTTCAGTGTTATCCCTATTAAAGAAAATACCTGAAGTATCAAGTGCTGTATTAATTCCTTTTGCATTTGCTTGTTTGAAAAGCTCTGTAACAAATTCAATCTGACAAAGCGGTTCACCGCCGGTTACCGTAATTCCGCCGGAACAAAATTCCTTAACACCTTCATATTGTTTTAAAATATCGCCAACACTCATATGATTTGCCTGTTTATTAATATCCCAGGTATCAGGATTATGGCAGTACTGGCATCTTAGAGGACAGCCCTGCGTAAATACTACAAATCTTATTCCCGGGCCGTCAACCGTGCCGCAGCTTTCTATTGAATGAATATTTCCAAAAATTTCTGACATTATCTCACCTTATTTTCATTTCCCTGTATCAAACGTTTTATATTCTCTCTATGCAAGTAAACAATGTAAAGTGCACCTATTGCGCAGTATCCAGCATAAGCAGCAGGAGCATTCAAGAAATACATTACAAACGGAGATATCAGCAATGCAATAATCGACCCGACTGAAACGTATTTTGTAGTGTAGGTTATAATTCCCCATACAACTGCAATTATTAAACCTGCCATCCAGTTTAATGCAATAATAGTTCCTACACCTGAAGCAACTGATTTGCCGCCTTTAAACTGTAAAAAGATTGACTTGCTGTGCCCGATAATAACAGCTACTGCTGCAATGACCGGAGCCAGACCAATCGAAAGAGCTACAGTTACAAACATTTTTGCTAATATTACAGGAAGAGCTCCTTTCAGAGCATCCAAAAGCATTACAAGAAAGAAATAATTTTTACCGAGAACTCTCTTTACATTAGTAGCACCGGTTGAGCCTGAACCAACCGTCCTTATATCCTTGCCGGTCTTAGCTTTTACTATTAAGTAGCCGGTAGGTATTGAGCCGATTAAATAAGCTATTATAGCCGTTAATCCCAGCTGCAAACATATATGAAACATTTTACACCTCCTAATTTATCCGCTATTCTATTATACCAAAATATTTGCAAATTACATAAATATCATTTAAAATCGTGTTATGGAATATAATTTTTTGGATAGCTCAGTTGATACAGAAAATATTAATTTACCGGAAGCGGGCTGCATTAATAAATTTCTCTTAAAGAATAATTACGCTGAAATTATCAAAGCTGTAGATTTTTTCAATTCGGACGATATACTTCTATACGTTCACGGTTTTTTAGGAACAGGTAAGAGGCAGTTTATAAATTATGTTTCTGAATTTATTAATAAAGATGTAATAAAATTAGAATACTATTGCAAGGCATCTACTGTTTGCGATGATATTCTAATTTCATTTATTGATGTTATTGAAAAAAACACACTTTCTAAAGCTGTTAATATTAACGCAAAAGTAACAACACTTTCTGTAAAATTACAGCAATATATTTCTTCTATAAAAAAGCCTTTTGTGATAATACTTCATTCTTACGACGATATTAGTGCTGAAAATAATGGATTGGTAATTGACTTCCTTGAAAAACTATCTCAGCTGACAAACGTCAAAATAATAGCATCTACAAGAGCGATGACACCTGGTATTTTTGGAAGCATAAAGGTCGGTAAAAAAGTATTTCTTAAAGCTTTTTCTAAAGATATATTTCGCGAATTTATTTCTTCTTACCAGATAACCGGTACTGATACGGTTTTAGAAGATTTTTATAAATATACAAGAGGATATTACTACTACACAGCACTATCACTCAAAATTGTACAGGCAATGAAAGCTCAGCTCGGAGATTTTCTGGGGAAATTTGCACAGTCTGGAATGAGCTTTGATTCGTATCTCGGGCTAACTTACATCAATATGGTTCCTGCAACTATTCGGAACTTTTTCTGGTTTCTTAGAACTGTAAGACACGGATTAACATTAAATGCTCTTGCTGTTTTTGAACTGTATGACGAGTTTTCGCTTGAGTACCTGAAAAATAATTTAATGATATTTCAGGTTGGCGAAACTGTTTACGTTCAAGATTATTTCCAGCAGAATATTGATATTTCAATCCCGGCAAAGACAGAAATAAAACTGCATAAATATATTATAAATATTTATGAAAAGCAGCTTAAAGAGCCGCTTCAAACTCGTGAAATTATGATTTCAAGACATGCTTTGAGAGCAGAAATCGAATATCATAATAAACGAATTGGTGAAATAGAAAGCGGAAAAAATCCACAGCCGCAGATTGTAGAAACAGTAACCCCAAGAATAAAAACTGAAACAATTGAAAAATCTCCAACTATTGATGAAAAATTTAAACGAGCAAAAAAACTTGCTGAAGAAAAGAAAAATACAGAAGCCATTGAAACATTTATTGAAATTATAAATTCCCCGGAAGTTGATATACACACCCTTATTGAAACAAGAATGCTTCTAGCACGTTTATACAAAGAAATTGGCGATTATCAAACGGCACAGCATTATTATGAGCTGGTTGAACTTTTCTACAAAAAAAATAATGAGGTTATAAACTTAAATTATTTGTATTATGAACTCACTGACCTGTATTTTCTGATGTACAAAAATGAAAGAGCAATTGAAACTATAAAAAAAGTAATTTATTCAGTTGATACACCTCAATCACTTATGGTTTCATCTTGCACACTGCTGGGTAATATTTATTCTGCGATGAACAATCCAGATGAAGCATATTCTTATTATCAGAAAGCACTTGAGTCACTTGATGATAATACTACAAATGAAACCCGTGCAGAGCTTTATTTTAAATACGCTCTTGCAAATGATGACAGGCAGGATGAAAAAAATGCATTCGAATATTATGCAAAATGCATAACTATAGGCGGAAGAAATCCTTACAAAGTTCTTGCATATTCCAACATGGGCTCCTGTTACTTTGATAATGAAAATCTTTCAGATGCCAGAGATTGTTTTACAAAAGCTTATGATATAGAAAAGTCAAATAACAATTATGACGGAATTTATTATAATGCATCATATCTTGCAAAAATCTGCATAAAAGAAAAAGACAAAAAGGCTCTTGAATACCTGATTGAAGCAAAACAAAGCGCCGAGTTTATAAATGAAGATTTCTATCTGCTTGAAGCAACGCTGGCTCTGGGGGATTATTATTACAATAACATCTCACTTAACAAGAAAGCACTTATTGAATACTTTAAGGCAAGAAGAATAGCACAAACTTTAGGCGATTCTATTAACATATCCAAAATAGAGGCTAGAGTAAAAGATATGAAACTGCGTATGGATAAGGATGTTTTTAGTGATTTAGAAAGAAAATATGGATAAACTTAAGATTAAAGCTGATTTTACAAAATATATCGAAGTGTTTTTGCAGAAGAACGCAAAACTTAACCTAATTTCAAAAAATGATGAAAAATTACTTTTTGAAAAACATATTTATGACTCTCTTGGAATAAAATTATTTTTTGAAAAATATAATATTACCGCCGGAGATATTCTTGATATTGGCTGCGGAGGTGGATTTCCCTGCGTTCCTATTGCAATTGAATTCCCTGAATTTAATGTTACTGGACTTGACAGCATAAGAAAAAAAATTAACGCAATCAATGAAATAAAAGAAGAATTGATGTTAACAAACTTAACAACTATATGTGACAGGGTTGAAAATATAAAAAATAAAAAATTCGATGTAATTACAAGCCGTGCGGTAGCAGATTTAAGTAAAATCTGTGAATATGCACTACCGCTTTTGAAAGCCGGCGGGTATTTTGCTGCTTACAAATCCAGAAAAGCACAGGAAGAAATTAGAAATGCAATAAAAGTTCTCGCAAAAAATAATGCAAAAATTGATGAAATTATTACGTATACTTTGCCATTAGATGAAGTTTTTGAAAGAAATTTAATTATTATTTCAAAACAGCCTTAAGTTTATCAATCACAAAATTTATTGCACCGCGTTGAGCCTCAAACACTTCCTGAGAAGCCTCTTTTGTTCTGTCATACTCCGCCTGGTTTTCCAAAAGATTTTTAAGATACTCAAACATTCCTTCCGGAGTTTTAACAACCTTGCCTGCACCGGATTTACATAAAATATCATAAATGTCTTTAAAATTAAAAATAGACGGGCCTGACACAACCGGCTTTTCATAAATCGCAGCCTCAAGCGGATTGTGACCGCCTGTTTTGTTAAAGCTTCCTCCAATAAATGCAAGATGACATATTGAATACATTTTCTTTAATTCACCCAGTGTATCAAGAATTATTACATCAATTTCACAGCTAAATTTATCATTGCAGGAACGAAGACCGTAAGAAAGGTTATATTTTTCTAACAGGTTTTTAATATCAGGAACCCGTTCCATGTGCCTTGGAGCTATTAATAATTTTAAATCCCCGAATTTTTCTTTAAGTTTTTTATAATTATTTATAACTATTTCATTTTCCGGTTTATGCGTGCTTCCTGCAAGAAGTATACGGAAATTTTCCTGCCCTATATCGACATTTTCATCTGTTCTTTTGACATCAAATTTCAGATTTCCCATCATTTCAACATTTTCACGTTTCATCCCAATAGAAACAAATTTATCCATATCCTCAATACTTTGTGCATATACAGCACAATAGTTCTGCAATATTTTCTTAAAGAAAAATTTCATTCGTCTATACTGACCATATGATTTATCTGAAATTCTTGCATTGATGATAAACAGAGGAATACCGCGTTTTTTACAACTATAGGCAAAATACGGCCAGATTTCCGTTTCTACTATAATCGAAACCTGAGGTTTTATTCTTGCCAAGAACCTGTTTACCGAAAGCGGCATATCAAAAGGGAAGTAAGTAATATAATCTGCCAGTTCCGCATATTTTTTCTGTGCAATCTGCTGGCCAGCGTATGTAAATGTCGTTACTACAATTTTATTTTCCGGAAAGTTTGCACGAATCGATTTAAGCAGATTTTCTATTGCTAAAGCTTCACCTACAGAGCAGCAATGAATGTGTATTACTTTATCCTCTTTTGTAAATTCTTTGACGTAAGCAAATTTTTCCTTCCATCCATGTGACTTTTTGTGAATAACACGTTCAACAAAATAAAAGGGAAGAAATAAATAAAATAAAATTGTAATTATAATTTCTAAAAGAAGCATTTTCAGCACCTACTGATAATATTTATCAAGCCATTTAGTAGGTTTAACGTACCTTAATCCGCCTTTTCCCATAAAACCTTTATAAGCCTGTTCCGGAGTTGGTCTGCCGTGGAATACTATAATTTTAGCATTCTCAGGGTCTTTTGGCATCAAGAAAAAATTAAGCGGGAATGGCTGCAGGCAATTTCGTTTAAAACTTACACACCAATCAGAACTCCAATATTTAAGAATACCTTTTCTATCCATTTCGTAAGAAAGGAATGCCTGTTCATTTTTATAATCGTGTCTTATTTCATTACCTAGTTTATAAAAGTTTTCCAAAACATCCGGATGTTTTCCCACTTCAAATCTAAAAACAGACGAGTTGCCAATAATATCATCCGGGAAATCCCAATCTTTTACAATAAGAAATTCTCCTTCAGCCTCGAAGAAAGGAGTTAAATCAGACCGAATTACAATATCCAAATCAAGGAAAAGAGCTGTCCCTTCTAAATCAGCAAGCTTTTCATTAAATAAAGAAAGCTTTCTCCAGCCTTTATCACCGATATTAGGATTATCTTCATACGGAGGCAGTTCTCTTGTTTCAATACCTTCTGCAAGACCTTCGCTGTTGTCAGTAAAACACACGAATCTATGCGGAATCGATAGATTTTTCTCAACCATGTGATACAATCTGTTCACATATTCCGGACCGAATTTTGTACCCCATTTGATGCAAATAACGTTTTTTGTCATACTCCCTCCGATAAACTTATGGTTCTAATTATATTACAAAAAAATAAAAAGGACAATGAATGTCCTTAAAAATGGTAAGTATATTAAAATTGTAGACTATATAATATTTATTTTTTTATAATTTACTTCCGCTCTTCATCCGTGAGGAACGGAAGCTTATTTTTACATGTAATTCAACAAACTCATACCCATTGAGGCAGAGGTTACCTGCAAGCTTGCCTGATATGCATACTGAGCCTGCATCCATTCTGTTATCGCTGTTGTAATATCAATATCTTTTATTTGTGAAAGATAAGCTGTCAAATTATCACCATTTGTTTCAAGAGTTGAAGTAGACATTTCCATACGGTTGTATACTCCGCCGAATTTGGTCTGCTCTGTTGTAATAGTATTTAGAGAATCCGAGAACATATCCAGAGTTGAATTCATTTCTGCATAACCCTCTTGAACCATAGCATCATCTCCAGCTTCGAGCCCTTCAACAACAGTCCCCAGAGAATTACTAAGTTTTCTCAATGCACCCATAACCCCTACAGCTTCTTCTTCCGCGCCGTCAGTTAAATCTGCAACATCACCGGTATATTCTACCCCGTTTTCATATTTATAAACCTTTTGCCCAGTACCTGCATCTGTTGATTCTATTACACGCTTGCCGTTAGCATCAGTATAAACACCGTTACCTGGTTCTACAGCTGATTTATAATAACCAAAAACCTTATCTCCTGTAGTGTTTATTACTTCAAAAACCCCGTCTGCAACTTCTGTTTGTCTTATATAATCTTTGTTATCATAAGGTGTTCCATTATAAATAATATCACCATTTTCAGCCTGCTCATACGGCAAAATCTTAGTATTCGTTCCGCCAAAAATATAATTATCATTATATTCAGTATTCGCAAGATCTACCATTGTCTTTGTAATTTCATCAATCTCAACCTTCAAAGCTTCAAGAGAAGATTTACCGTACGTCTGGTTGTTTGCCTGTACTGCCTTATCCCATGCAGTAGAAAGATAACCGGTTGCTAAATCCATCAAATCATCAAGAGTGCTTAGCTCTGTCATAGCCATTTCTACGTTTTTAGAAAAAATATCAATTTGACCTAGCTGTCTATTTGTATTCAAAATATTTACAGCAGCAATCGGGTTGTCTGTAATATTATTAACCTTGCTGCCGGAAGCTAATTGCTGGGTTAACTTATTATAGTTGCTAAGCTGCTTTTGCATATCAGCTATAAGCTGTGAATATCTGCCTGATGTAGAAATTCTGTTTACCATATCAATTAACCTCCTAAGCTCATAAGCACATCAAGACAGCTATTGCAGGTATTAAACACCTGAGCAGCTGCAGAATATGCGGTTTGATACTTTACTAAATCTACCAGCTCTTCATTCAAATCAACACCTGTTGCATCTTTAATCTTGCTTTCGATAGAGTTAATCACTTCTGACTGTGTGTCGTATAAAGACTGAATATTGCTTCCTGCTGATGCTACTTTACCAACAAGTCCAGTATAAAAGTCTTCAAGCGACATACCATCAAGGTCTGCAATTTTTTGAGTTCTTGTTCCAAGCATATCAACTACGTTTTGAGCATTACCAATAGCATTTTCATCAAAGTTAGTTGCAGGGTCGCCAAAATATGCACAGGCAATCTTCCAGCAGCCGTCATCTGTAAGCAAATCTGAGTTAATCTGTATGTTTCCTGCAGTAATTCCCTGTCCTGTACCGTCTGCCCCGACAAAAATTAGATTATCCGCTGTTGTTGCCTGCAGTTTTGTCGTATCATCAGGATTAATGCAATAAGCGCCGTTTCTGGTATTCAAGTCATTGAAGATATCTGCAATTGACTGTGCCAGCTTGTCCAGTCCTTTCATAACTGTTCCGGCATTAATTCCATTCTCACCATCCCCGTTATCTGTTGCAAAGTGAAGCAGTCCTCCAAGTGCACCTGAGGTTATATCTGCATTAGCATTTTTATTAATTACCTCGCCTGTTTCAGGATTTACAATACTAATAACTGCATTTTCGCCATCCCAGTCATCAGGATAAGCTATTGGAGGATTTTGAGAATCGCAATATGATTTTGCGGTCTGGATTTCAAGTTTTCCGGTAACTTCTGCGCATTTTACAACAGCAGTATCTCCTATATAAAGATTTACCGCACCATTATGTTTTTCAACGACTTTGATATCTGTAAATTCTGCAATTTCATTCAAAATCAAGTCACGTTTATCAAGAAGGTTATTTGCCTCAAGAGTACCTGTCTGCGTTGTAATAAGGGCTTTATTTACGCTTGCAAGTTCTTCAAGCTTATTATTAAGCTCTCTATATTGAACGTAAATTTTTGAATTTTCAAGACTTTCCTGACTTACGCCGTCACCAAGAGCCTTCGTAGTATTTTCCTGAAGCTGCTGGTATTTTGAATTCATTGTTGAAGTCAAAGTCTTTGCCGTTTCTATGAAGTTTATTCTGGCAGTAGAACTTGCAGGATATTCATTAAGGTTATTCAAAGCTTCATAAAAATCAGAAAGTGCTCCGTCTATACCGGTTCCTTCTAAATCATTTAAAATTGATGCAAGGTCTCCAAGCCCGTCAAGCTGCTGTCCAAGCTTACTTTGCTCTGACAGCTGGGTTCTGTAATAGTTATTTAGATACTCATCATTGTATCGTATAACATTTGCAATCTTTACACCGCCATTAGCCTTTATCTGGTTATTAACATTGTTACCTATAGCACCTGCAATATTTCTTGTCTGCAAATTTACACGCTGTTTATGATACCCTTCGGTATTCATATTCGCAACGTTATGCGATACAACGCTTATTGCTTTTTCGTTTACTGAAAGCGTATTTGCTGTCATATTCAGTGATGATAACAAGCTAACCATGATTTACCTCATTTTATTTTGTTTCATGCAACTCAGATTTAATAAAGGCTGTTATGCCTCTATATTTCTTCGTTTATGGTCCACAAGTCGTATTCTTGTGAGTCTGTTTTGCCTGCTCCGTTATAATTACATCCTTGAGGAGCAAATGCATCAATTATTGTTTCCAACATCTTGTTAGAGATTATGATGCCATGCTTTAATAATTCCACATTTTGATTATTTAATAACATTAATTCAGGAATAAGTTTACAAATCTTTACTTTTCTTTCTGATAACGCATCAACATATTCCGGAGCTTCCTTCTCTGCAACAGCGATAAAACCTGACATATTGGTATCTTCACCGTTGATTTGAACAGCCAATTCTTTTCGGGAATTATTTAATTTCACAATTTGATTGTTCAGTGCAATAATTTTATTATCCAGAACTCCTAAATCGTCAGGCTTTGCTTTTTTTAGAATTTCTTTCTTTTCGGAAAAATATTCTTTCATTTTTGAATAAGCATTAATCTCTTCGTCCAAAATATCTATTAAATTTTGAAATAATTTTTTATCCATTTTACGTTAATCCTGTAACCTCTACCCTAGAATAAGTACTTAACAAATCTGTTGAATATACCTTCGTTCTGGTTTCTAGAAATAGCACCACGTCCTGAAAGTGCAAACTGTAGATTCGATACATTATATGAATATATTTCGCCGTCTACATTAAGCCATCTAGGGTCAACAACACCGGTTACGATGAAATCCATTCTTTCGTTGCCGTTAACAAGAGTTTTCTTTCCCTGCACAGCAAGATTTCCATTCGGAAGCTGCTGCACAACCTGAACTGCAATCTTGTCGCCGAAAGTCATTGAACGTCCGCCGGCAGCAGAGTTAGAAACTTCATTAGAACCACCGTAGCCGTTAGAATCTTTGAGCGAAAGTCCCAGCCATTTATTCAGAAAAGTTGTAAAAGTATCAACTGTGTTAGATGATTTTTCAGAAGAATAGGTTAAGTTATCACTTACCGTAATATTTTCCTGCATTATTATTGATAACAAGTCGCCGATTTGATGCGCTTGAACACCACCGAACAATGAGCGCGGAACGCCTGCATAATTCTGAGTTGCACCCAGAGTAAACAGAGATTCTGCGTTTACTGTCATTGTTGTCATTGTTAATATAGCAATAGATATTAATACTCTTTTCATTTCCTCTTCCTCATTTAGCCGGTTTAAATCCCCAACATCCCTAGCATAAGTATTCTGCAATAACACTTCTACCATACAGCAGACCATATTTTATGTCATCGTCTGAAATATTGAATTCTCCAACAGTCTTTGCACATTCTCTCACTTCATTTACATCAATTCTATCAAGAAGCGTTTGTGCAGAAGTAGTTTCTGTACCCCTTGATACTTCTACATTTTCAGATTCTTCCTGCTTAGGAAGCGCTCGTGCTGATTTAAAGGCATTTAATGCGCTGAACTGTTGTACTGAATTTTGTTCTATTCTTGGTAACATTTATAATTTCCTTTACACTAATTTGCGTATTTTTCCATTTGTCTGTAAATCTGGTCTGCAAATCCAAAGCTTGTTCTCGGGTTATTTGCAATATCACGCCCCATCTGCTGGTAAACTATTGATTTAAAAGTATCAACATACTGACTTTCTTTGCCAAAAAGCCCGTTCTCATGATCAACCGTTTTATCCATTTCAGAAAGCATTTTGGTTACAAATATGGACTCAAATTCTGTTGCAGCTTTTCTTAACTGTTCTTTAGAATCGCCGGATTCTTTAATTCTGTTATAAAGAACCTGATCTGAATTTACAGTTTGTGCGTTATTAAGTCCGCTTTTTATTAAATCTATTGTAGGTGTTGAAAAGTCCATTTATTCCTCTTTTAACTTGTAGTACCAATTCCCAATAAAATTAACATTTACCCCTAAATAATTACTAAATCAGCCTGCAGGCTTCCTGATTTTTTGAGCGCCTGCAATATTGAGATTAAATCAACCGGTGCTACCCCGATAGAGTTCAATGCTCTGACTAAATCATTAAGATTACTATTAGCCGGCATTGTTACTAAGCTTCCCGGAGCTTTATTAATCTGAATATCAGAGTTTTCAAACCCGACGGTTGCACCGTTGGAGAAACCGTTCGGCTGAGAAACATCATTTGTCGTAGAAACCGTAACTGTTATATTACCGTGCGCAACAGCAGCTGGTAGAAGTTTTACATCAGCTCCTATTACTACCGTTCCGGTTCTTTCATTAACAACGACTTTTGCCTTATCCATAGTCGGAGATACTTCAAGATTTTCTATAATTGAAAGGAAATTAACCCTGTCATTTATAAATCTTGCCGGAATTTCTACTCTTACAGAGCTTCCGTCAATTGCCTGCGCCGGAGCTACCTGAGATACTGTTTTTGCAATTCTTGAAACCAGTGTATAATCAGAGCGGTCAATAGAAAGTGTTATTGAATTTTCATCTCCGATTTCTGTATAAATATCACGTTCAATAATTGCACCCCCCGGAATTCTACCAGTTGTAGTAATTGCAGTTCTAGCCGAAGACCCGCCTGCAATTTTATTAATACCGCCTACTGATAAAGGACCTTGTGCAACAGCAACAGCTTCACCGTTAGGTGCTTTTAATATTGTCTGAACAAGAACACCGCCTTCTAAACTTTTACAGTCTGCCATTGCAGAAACTGTTACATCAATTTTATCACCGTTTTTAGAAAACGGAGGAACTGTAGCTGTTACGATTACAGCAGCAGAAGCACCTTTTTGAATATAGTTTTCCTGCTCAATTACAGTTCCTAAATTTCTTAAGAGCATTTTATTTGTAATCTGAGTTGAACGAGAGTTATCACCTGTTCCAGGCAGACCGACAACGACACCGTAACCCACTAGCTGGTTTTCTCTCACACCTTTAATATGGGTTAAATCCATAATTCTTACTTTCGCATCAATTGCGCAAGCTGGTAATAATCCCCCCAACATCAACATCATTATTAATAAACTTGATACAATTCTTTTCATAATACTTACCTTTTATTTAGTTTAAATATTTACTAAAACCTTGTTTTCCCCGATAACCTTACCGTTATAAACTTTTTTGTAATTCTTGTTTTCTACATTTACGTAATCACCTGTCATACCATCTGCCATTGCAGTTCCGTCTATAGAAATCATTACTGCGCCGTTTGAAACAAAGAAAATTCTCACATCCGCGTTTCTCATAACATCAGGACGCATTTTTACAAATCTTCTGTCTATAACCTCTCCTTTTTGAAATGCTTTTTTTGTTGTTATTTCTTTCTCAAGCATTTTGTCAGTAAGAACAAAATCCATTCTCATTGAAACATCTACTTTTTTTACTGTAGTACAATCTTTCGTAAGAGCCTGTTCTCTGTTAATAAAATCGCTTGCAACAAGAACTTCTTTATATACAACTGTTTGAACAGGAAGATTGAGAGTTTTTACAAAAGCTCCGTTTACGTAAATATCAACCCTTTTAATATCTCTCGGAACAACCTTATCCCCGCCTGAAACAATCTTGTAATTTATCTTGCCGTCAGGCAGCTGCAGCTGAGCAAAAGGTGTTGCTGAAACTTTAACCTCAACATCACCGTTTGTCATTTTTTTGTAGTTTGTTTCAAGAATATTGGCAACAGCAGTTTTTACATCCGAAGAAGAAACCATCTGGGCATTTGCACCCAGTGCTCCTATCATCATTATTAATACTGTTGTCAAAAGTTTATTCATTACCTATCCTCTTATTCAAAGTGGAGCTCATTTACGCCACTAGCCCATCTGGTTAGTTAATTGAAGAATGTTGCTTGAAGAATTAATTATCTTTGAATTTGATTCAAATGCGCGTTCTGCTTTAATCAACCCTACAAGTTCATCAACAATCTGAACGTTAGAACCTTCCAGCATACACTGTTGGATTAAGCCAAGACCATTCTGACCCGGAGTATCCTGAACAGGGTTTCCTGACGCCTGTGTTTCTTTGTACAGGTTGTGCCCGATTGATAACAGTCCGGAAGGGTTCTGGAATTTTACAAGCTGAAGCGAACCAACAATTGACTGTTGTGTCTGCCCCGGAAGTGTTACAGAAATATTACCATCCTGAGTTATCGTGATTTCTGTAGCATCACGCGGTATTGATACAGAAGGCTGGATTAATAAACCATCATTTGTACAAAGCTGTCCTAATGAGTCTACCTGCAGACAGCCGTCACGGGTGTAAGCAAGAGAGCCGTCTTCCTTCATAACCTGCAAGAAACCTTCACCTTCAATTTCAATATCAAGCTGGCGGCCTGTTGAGATTGCAACACCCTGCGTAAATACACGGGTTGTTGCAGCAGTCTTAACACCAAGCCCAATTTCAATACCAACCGGCTGATAAGTACCCTGGTTCATCAACGCACCCGGAGTTCTGGTTGCTTGAGATAACAAATCCTGAAATTCTATTCTTGATTGTTTAAATGCAGTAGTGTTAACGTTTGCTACGTTGTTTGCAATTACATCAAGATAGTTTTGCTGTGCTATCATACCTGTTGCTGCTGTTGTTAATGCTCTTAACATTTTATCTCTTCTCTCCTAATTTAGTCTGGTAACCGTTACTCCGCTGACGATTATTTATACCCTAAGCCGTTCTTATCCTTCCCACTGATACTGCTGTTGTAAGCATATCGCTATTAGTGCTTACAACTTTGGTTAAACTTTCATAATTCCTTGATGTGTTGATTGTATTAATCATTTCTTGTATAACGTTTGAATTTGAAAGTTCAAGCATTCCCTGCTGTATTGAAAACTTCTCAGAACGCAGCTCCGGATTGTTAATTATATCTCTCGGAACAAATTTTGCGTCCCCTATTTCAAACAAATCATCTTTGTCTGAAAAATCATAGATACCTATAGTTTGAAGCGGTATTTTCTGATTATAAGAATTTATCTCGATATTACCGTTTTCGGCAATAACTATATCTTTTCTATCTCTGAAAACAGTTTCATCTTCCATATCTTCCGGAAGCATTCTAATTCTTCGATTATTAACATCCAGAACAAATTCACCCTGTTTTGTTTTCAGCCAGTAACCTCTATCAACTACAAAAGAACCGTTTCTGGTGTATGAAATATTTCCGTCAATATCCTGTATTTTGAAAAACCCATCGCCTTCAATTGCAACATCATACGGATTGGATGTTTTGGTAAGCGCTCCCTGAGAAAAATCATGAGTATACTGCATACTTTGACTGCCTACGCTTAAGCTGCCGAGGTAATTATTTTCATTCATATTTCTAATAATAGAACCTTCTTGTGAATACACAGCAGACTGCATTACATCCTTAAATCTTAAAGAACCTTTTTTATAGCCGATTGTATTAACGTTAGCAAGATTATTGGCTGTATTATCATTCATGTCCATAAGAGCAAGCATACCGTTTGCGGCTGATTCAAAACTTCTTACAATCATTACTTATCTCCTTTCATACGCTCATAACTACCCAAAACATTTTTGACATAGTTCTGAGTTTCCATATAAGGAGGTATTCCACCGTATTTTTTCACTGCATTAGGTCCTGCATTATACGCGGCCAGAGCTAAAGACTTGTTATTGTCAAATCTGTCCATAAGCCCTTTCAGATATTTTGTCCCGCCCATAATATTCTGCTCTGCATCATAAGCATTTGTAACCCCGAGTCCCTGTGCTGTAGAAGGCATTAACTGCATTAGCCCCATTGCTCCGCAATGAGAAGTAGCATTTGGATTAAATCCTGACTCCTGTTTAATTACTGCTTTTACAAAATCAGAGTCAAGTCCGTTTTTATCAGCATATTTTTCTATTAAGTTTTCAATTTCGCTTCTGGAAGCATCGCTGGGATTTTTGCTGTGAGAAATTGAAGAGTCCAGAATTTTCTGAAAATCCTCATCAGGCTGTACACCATAAGACATAAGCGACTGAAAGCGATTTTCAATCGTATTTATACGCTGTAAAGTTATGTCTAATCCCGTAAGATTCATCTTACGCCTTCCTCACCATTTAAATTACAGGGGTACAATTTACCCCTCCCTTAGTCTACATTAACAGTGTATTATATAAGGGCATGGATGACATCAATCCAAGGGTTAAACTTGCAAAATTTATATAGACCATATGGTCTACTACAGGGTAACTTACTCAATAAGAGTAAGAGAATTGTCTTTTGAAAAATATTCAGCCCTCAATTCATTAATTCTATTTCTGGCAAAAATTGCATCCTCAGAAAACTGCTTTAATTCAAGGAATTTTTTATAATACCTGATGGCATCCTTGTATTTTGCCATCTTGTCAAAACTCATTGCTATTCCAAGATATGCTTTATAGTAATCAGGGTTACGCTTTATAAGCTGGAAGAATGTTCTTGATGCTTCCATAAAATCACCCATACCCATAAGCATTGCAGCTTTATTGTAATACGCTTTCAAAAATTCAGGATTAGTTTCTATAAGCTTATTATAAATCATTAAAGATAAATCAGCTTCGTCAACCAGTTCGTGTGCAATTGCGAGCTGTATTTGAGCTTCAAGATTATCTCTATTTATTAATATAGCCTTGATTAAATGCTCAATTGCACCGGCAGGGTTGCCATCTAAAAGATGACATACGCCCAGTTCAAAAAAGTAATCATCATTGCTGTCATCAATCTTTATAAGCTTAAGAAGTGTAGCTATTGCTTTTTTATAATCTTGTAAATATTTATAAGACATAGCAAGCCCGAAATAAGGTTTCGTTTCGTTCCTGTCTATCATTATTGCTTGAAGATATGCTTGTACAGACTCTTTATACATCTTGGCAAACCTTAAAGCATCTGCCTTGACGCACAAATTATAAGAACGTGAGCGAGCCGGTACAGTAACCTTTTCGCTCACCTTTGCCAAATTATCTTTTCTATCTATGCCTGCATCAATTTGCATAAATCTCTCCCAATTGTATATTACACAATCGGGTAAAACATTTTAACGACCAAAAGATTTAAAAGTTTAGTCCGATGGATTAGTTTTTAGATGGCAAAAAAAATTTTTTTCAGGTATTATGTTATAAAAAAAGGGAAGTAAGAAGTGGCTAAAAATATCAAACAAGATAATAAACTTAATGAAACAACCAAAATTAAAGCACCAATTGTAGATGCTTTAAAAACAGCATATGAAAATCCGACTTACCAATTCCACATTCCTGGACACACAAAAGGTAAAGCCATTTTCAAAGACTTTAGAAAACTAATCGGTGAAAAAGCATTAAATATAGATACCACCGATGAATTTGATAATCTTGGAACACTTCATCCTGCAACAGGGCCTATAAAAGAAGCTCAGGAACTTGCTGCAGAAGCTTTTGGCGCAAAGAAAACCTTTTTCCTGCTTAACGGTTCAACAGCAGGAAATCTTGCTCTTGCTATGTCACTTACTAAAAAAGGACAAAAAGTTATTGTTAACAGGAACTGCCACAGGTCAATATTAACCGGCCTGATAATCTCAGGCGCTGAGCCAATATGGGTATGCCCGAACAGAATTGAAGACTGGTCTGTATGGGGAAATATTGACGGAGGTAAAATAGAAGAACTTCTCAAACAAAACCCTGACACCTCAATGGTATGGATTACAAACCCGACTTATGAAGGTGTTGTATCAGATATTAAATCAATAAGCAATGTTTGTAAAAAGTACGGAGTTCCGCTTCTTGTTGATGAAGCTCACGGATGCTTATGGAATTTTAACAAACATCTTCCTGAAACAGCTCTCAAACTAGGCGCAGATGCTGTTGTTCATTCACTTCATAAAACTGGCGGAAGTATGAGTCAGAGCTCTATGCTCCATATAGCCAAAGACTCCTGCTTGGATGTTTCTGCAGTTGAAAAAGCCTTGAAACTTTTACATACAACCAGCCCGTCACTGATGCTTCTGGCTAGCCTTGATGCAGCAAGGGCAAATCTTCAATCCAATAACGGACAAAAACTCCTTGATAGAGCAATTAAAAATGCTAAATATTTAAGAACAAGGCTTGATTCTATACCTAATCTGCATCAGCTTAAAGGTGATTTCGGATACAAAACAGATGTTACAAAAGTTTTTATTAAAATAGACGGACTCTCAGGAAAAAGGCTTGAATCAATACTGGAAATTGATTTTGGTATTGAAGTAGAATCCGCTTCGGACATTGGTGTTTTAATCCTTTGTAATATAGGCAACAAACGTTCTGATTTTAAATATCTTGCAGACTGCTTAGAAAAAATTGCCTCAACAAATTATCAAGATATTTATTATCTTGAAAAACGTAAGCATATGCCTATGCTTGAACCTCAAATAAAAATGAGCCTGAGAGATGCATTCTATGCAGAAAAAGAAACAATAAGAAAAGAAGAAGCCATTGGAAGGATTTCTGCCGAAGTTGTTGCAGAATGTCCTCCAGGGATTTCTATTCTGCTTCCGGGTGAATTAATCACAGAACAACACCTGCCATATCTTAATGATTACGAAACACTTGATGTGGTTAGATAATGGCTCGAAAAAAGAAGGCTTCAAATAAAATAACACACTTTCTGATTACATTTTTATTAATGGCAACAGGCATTTATTATTTTGGCTTAAGTTATGTTCCTCAAAAATGGTACGAAACACAGGCAATGATGCCAAATCAAGTTGAAGCTTATTATGTTAATCAATGGTGCACACCGGATTTTGGCAGAAAAGAAGCTATCTTATGGGACATGACAAGAGTTGATTGTCTTGCTAAAGATTACGCAATCGAATTTGACTTTGCTAAAAAATGGGCTGAATCCGCAGGGCAGTCACTTTACTATGCAAAAATGACTGGCAAAGCTCCGGCTGTCGTTTTAATACTTACAAATATAACCGACTATAGATATGTTAAACGCATAGAAAGACTTGATAAGGGAATTAGAATATTTCTTGTAAAAGCATATTAAAAAAAACACTGCTGAGAGAAGCAAAGAAAGAGTGCTTAGTAGCAGTGCCTAAAATCTATAGCTATAATTACTGATATGCCATCTATAGATGGTATATTTGTAATTATAACGGGTGGCTAGTAAAGTGTCAATATGTAATTATATTGATATGGAAAAAAATGAAATCTTGAAAATATTTGGTAAGAATTTGAGAGCGGAAAGAAACCGTGCCGGATATTCTCAAGACGAACTTGCTGAAAGAATGGGGATTTGTGCAGGAAAGCACATCGGAACTATTGAGCGAGGAGAAACCAACCCGTCGCTCACCACTATAGTAGCAATCTTAAAAGCATTAAATATTGATTTTGATAAATTATTTGAAATAAAAAATCAGTAATGTAATAATGTCCATTACTTTTTAGCTTGTTTATTGCAATCAACTAACTTTGAAGTGATACACATTATAGCTGCGCCGGTAATCGATGCTATTCCATACCATTTTTTAGCCATTTTTTTCTCACCAATCCTCGCCCAATTATCAACAAGAAGAGCTAAAGGGAGAGTAACAGCCCCAATTAAAGCCTTGCAAGCAATCTTTTTAAAATAACTTTCATTATCAAATTTATTCTTCAATATAAGATTTGAGGCAGTAAAAAAACCTCCTACCGCAGCCATACCTGTTACATATTTAGCAACATTTCTATTTTTGTAAGTTTCTTTTAAGCCATCGCCATCTATTAATGGAATTAGAGGAGTCAGCATAGCTCCACAGGCAGCGTAAGCTAAGAGTTCGCGATTTTCTCGCTTTTGCGCAGTTGAATTTTGCTGAAAATTTAATGGTACACTTGAACCTGTGGTAATCATCATGTTCACCTCTACAATAATAAAACCTTTTTAAGAAATATATGAAAATGGTGCAGTTATTACCGCACCATTTTCTTTTATATTTTATCAAATCCGGTATATTTTCTTAAGACTTCAGGTATTATTACTGTTCCGTCCTCTTGCTGGAAGTTCTCAAGAATTGCAGCAAATGTTCTGCCGACTGCCAATCCAGATCCGTTAATTGTATGAACAAACCTAATTTGCCCGTCTTTTGTACGGTATCTTGTATTAGCTCTTCTTGCCTGATAATCGCCATAGTTAGAACAGCTTGAAATTTCTTTATATGTGTTATAAGAAGGGAGCCATACTTCTAAATCAAAGCATTTATTTGCGCTGAACCCGATATCAGCCGTACAAAGAGCTACTCTTCTGTATGGAAGTCCTATTTTTTCTAAACAAATTTCTGCATCTCTTGTTAATTTTTCGTGTTCCGCAGGGCTTGCTTCCGGAGTAGTTAATTTAACCATTTCTACTTTATTAAACTGGTGGACTCGGATTAACCCCCTTGTATCTTTTCCGGCTGAGCCTGCTTCACGTCTAAAGCAAGGAGTATAAGCCGTCATATATTTAGGCAAATCGTCTTCCGATAAAATTTCACCGGAATATATATTTGTAACAGGAACTTCTGCAGTAGGTATTAAATATAAATCTTCATCAACGCATTTGTACATATCTTCTGCGAATTTAGGAAGCTGGCCTGTTCCTGTCATTGTTGCAGCATTTGCCATAAACGGCGGTAAAATTTCCTCATATCCGTGTTCTTCTGTATGAATATCAAGGAAGAATTGAATGATTGCACGCTCTAATCTTGCTCCTTTGCCTCTGTACAAAGTAAATCTTGATTGAGAAATCTTTACACCGCGTTCAAAATCAACAATACCTTTATCTTCGCAAATGTCCCAGTGAGCTTTTGGGGCAAAAGAAAATTTTGTTGGTTCACCCCAGAATTTTACAGGAATATTATCATCTTCAGATGTGCCTACCGGAGTAGTTTCATCAGGAATATTCGGAGTTCTAAGTAACATATCTCTTTGAATATTATCTAAATCAACTTGTTTTTCCTCTAATTCTTTTATCTCATCACCGAGTTTACGGACTTCTTCCTGAATGGCATCTGTATTTTCGCCATTCTTTTTCATCATACCAATTTTCTGTGATTCAGATTTTCTTTTTGCTCTGAGTTCATCAGCCTGTGCCTGAACTTTTCTTCTATCTGCATCAATTGCAATAATTGTATCAATTGATAAGTCAGGATTTCTTCTTTTTAAAAGCTCATTAATCTTTTCCGGATTCTCTCTAATTAATTTAATGTCTAACATTTATACTACCTCAACTATTAATTTCAAATATCTAAATCAAGTTTAGCATAAAAATAAGTTTAAAATTTGTAACAGTAAAGCAATTTTTTAACACTTTTGTACTTTATATTATTGTAAGAGATTTTCAAGGGGATGGATTTTGAAAGCTAAGTTATTTACCAGAATAATGAATGCACCAATGGAATGGCTGCCTGAAACCATAAGAGGTTCAAAAAAAGCTGTCACTTATAATTTTATTAACGGAACCGGGAAAAAAGGGAATTTTGAAATATATTCCTTCTTTGACAGCAATAGGAAATTAGTAAAACGAAATATTACATATAACAATGCCGGAAATACCACACGGGAAATAAAATGGTATACTCCTGAGCAGGTAAAAACTGCAAAAAGTATAGATGGTAAGATGAAATCTTTTACTAGCAGAAATTTATATCAGAACTGTTTTATTGAAACAAATATCTTGGCGGAAAAAGGGTATGATATACATAGGTTTGTTAAACTCAAAGCAGGTCAAAAGCCTCAGGAAATAAGTTATAAAACAGCCTGGGACGGCAATGCTCCAGAAATCGAATATAAAAACTGCGACAGGATTTTAGACGGATTTGAAGGTGCAGAGTTTCTGCCCGTTCTAACCGCAGAAAGCTCAACAAAGAGGATTAACCACATATTCCTTAATCAGGTAAAAAAACAAGAATTAGAAGGAATTGTCCCCCCAATAAAAATAGTTAACAGAAAAGAAGCTTATAAACATTCAAGGGAACTGAAAGCAATTGAAGAACAGTATCCAAATGACCCTAAAATCGCAGGTTTTTGCGACCAAGATGGACAGGTTTATTTTATAAATGATGTAAAAAGTAACGGTTCAGAAATAAATAATATTGCCCATGAAGTTCAGCACGCAAAAGACCGCTCCGATATCGAAAGATTAGAACATAATACATTTTTCAACACCGGAACTTTCGGACACCGTTCAAGAGCTAAAGGGATTATTAAAGAAAAAGAAAATCCTGCAGAGTACAAAAGAATTTCAGAACTAGAAAAATCTTATAATGATGGTACCTATTTATCCGAATGCTTAAATGGGAAGCACGATGATGTTCTGTGCGAATACTATGCAAATAAAAAAGGCGATGAAGAATTCTATAAGGCATTAAACATTTTTAACAAACTAAACAGCTTCCTATTTGGGAGTTAATTTATAAACATACAATCACCATAACTGTAAAAGCGGTATTTTTCTTTAATTGCTTCTTTATAAGCTTCAAAAATAAAATCTTTTCCTGCTAAAGCACTAACTAACATAAGAAGTGTTGATTTTGGCAGATGGAAATTCGTTATCAGTTTGTCTACTACCCCAAATTTATAAGGGGGATAAATAAACAACTCTGATGCGCCCTTACATGCTTGAATTTTCCCAAACATTTTATAAGCGCTCTCTAAGGTTCTTACAGTTGTTGTGCCAACAGCAACAAGCTTTTTGCCATCAGCCTTTGCCCGGTTAATCAAATCCGCTGTTTCCTGTCTTATTTCAAACACCTCGGAATCCATATGATGATCTAAAATATTATCACACTTTACAGGACGAAATGTTCCAATCCCGACATTTAAAGTTACATAACCAACCTGAACACCTTTATCTTCAAGTTTTTTCAGGATTTCCTGTGTAAAATGCAAACCCGCTGTTGGAGCTGCTACAGAGCCTTCTTCTTTCGCATAAACGGTCTGGTATCTTTCAAAATCAAGTTTTTTAAGATCTTCATTAGACATTTTACGTTCGATATATGGTGGAAGCGGAATATTCCCGACTCTGTGGAGAATTTCAAAAATATCTCCTTCATAAATCATTTGAACAAGCCACTTTCCATCATCAGGGAGAGGCATTATTACTTCACAAGAAAGTTCTCCGGAGATTTTTATTACAGTACCGACTCTGACGCGCTTAGAAGGTTTTATCAAAACTTCCCAGTTTTTATTCTCTCTTTCTTTAAGCAAAAAAACTTCTATTTTTGCACCAGTATCTTTATAACCGTACAATCTTGCCGGAATAACTTTTGTATCATTCAAAATCAGAACGTGATTTTCGTCAAGCAAATCAACGATATCATAAAAATGTTTGTTTAGAATTTTATGTTCATCACGATTAAGAACCATCATTCGGGAATTTTCACGCTTATCACTCGGACGCTGCGCGATTAATTCTTCCGGTAATTCATAATCAAATTCTGATAATAACATACTAGTCCTTAGCATCTATCTTTTTTGCATTAGCCAAATCCACATCATCAACTTTTGCTTCTTTTTTTGCATCTTCTGCTTCCAGCTGTTTATTAATGATTAAAGTCTGAACAACCTGGAAAACATTGCTTGAAATCAGATAAAGAAGAACACCTGCCGGAATTGGAATGATTACAAAAGTAAATGTAAGCATTATCGGCATAAAAGTATTCATTGATTTTTGCATTTGCTGCTGTGCTGGATCCTGCGGCGTATTTTTATTCATAGCCATCATTGCTCTTTGTGAGAATACCATTGTTACAGCAAACAGAAGTATTAAGAATAATACATCATAGTGGAACGCTGTCTTAACTTCTTTTGTAGGAATAGTACTGATTAAAATACCATCTTTTCTTACAAAAGTCATTTTTTCAGTTTCTTTTGTCTGAATATCTGTTACATCAATTTCAGCTTTCTCTATCTGATCAAGCTGGCTGAATTTTAAATTTAAATTATCAAGACTGATTTTGAAATCAACAGGCTGGCCTGGAGTAAGTTCGCCTTGAACCTCAACAGCCTTGTTAGGTTTTACAATTTTTACATTTAATAATGGTTGTTCTTCACCTGTTAGATAAACTTTTGCAGTTTTACCTGTCATAAATGTATCATATTTTGAAACCCCGAGAGTACCATCGTGAGAAACTCCCGCAGAAGTTTTTAATGTTGCATCCAATCTTTTGATAAATAAAAACTGAGAATCGCCCGCCATTTGGATAAATTGCGGACTCATTAATGTTGAATACAATAATATAAATATCGGCATTTGGATTAAAAGAGGAAAACAGCCTGCCATAGGATTAAATTTATGTTCTTTGTAGAACTCCATCATCTTTTGCTGCATCATTTGAGGATTGCTCTTGTAGCGTTCCTGAATTGCTTTCATTTTAGGCTGAAGCATTTGCATTGTTCTCATAGAACGCTGCTGAGATAAGCCTAAAGGCCACATTAGAGCCCTTACTATAATTGTCAGTAAAATTATACCAATACCGTAGCTTCCCGCAACAGAAAGCATTTTTAAAACTTTAATGGTTAGTGTAGTAAAATCCATGTCCTCTTCCCTAAGTTATTCTAATATCAAAAAAGTGTACTTACGTACACTTTCAAAATACTTTAAATATACCCGTCAGTCAAGAGGTGCTTATTACCCCTCATTCTCTTTGTTAGCATTTGAGCTTATTGTATTCAAACGTCTTGCAGGGTCTGTGATATGAGTAATTCTTAATCCAAAGTTATCTTCTATAACTACAACTTCACCATAAGCAATCAGCTTGCCGTTTGCATACAATTCTACAGGTTCACCCGCAGCTTTATTTAAGGTTACAATAGAACCCTTTGTGAGCTCCAAAACTTTCTTAATAGGAAGTTCTGTTTTTCCAAGCTCAACAGTAAGCTGTAATTTTACATCAAGCAGAATGTTCAAATTCTGGTTAGGCGGTCCCTGCACCTGATCTAAGTCTTCAAAAGAAGCAAACTGAACAGGCTGCACTGTTACTGTCTTATCCTCATGCTTTTCTTCGGGTTCAAATGCTTCGGGTGTAAAATCAGCCTCTGCATCATCTGCGCCTTGACTTAGTTCCGTATCTTTTATATCGTCATCATCCAGCATCTAAAACCTCTCTAAAAATAGTTCCTTAGTAACTCATGCATTTCATCATATACATCTGTTATTTTAACACAAATTTTATCTTTTAATGTTCCGGGTCTGGCAAAGAACTTTTTCTCTCCATTTACCTTAACAATTAAATCATCTTGAACTTTATTATCAAGCTTAATGATATCACCTTCTGACAATTGCAGAAAATCATCAAGAGTTATGCTGCACTGTCCGAATTGAACCCTTAAATCAACATTTGAAGTATTGATTTTAGAAATCATTTTCAATCTTTCATCATTAGAAGCAACAAGCCCCTTTGTCTGGAAAATATGCTGTGTGCTCAAATGTCCAAGAACTGTTTCTAATACAGGATAAGGGAAGCATAGACTAAATAAGCCGAAATGCTTGCCTGATATCTGAACTTCGAAAGTTAAAAGAGCAACAATTTCACCGGCTGTTGCAACCTGAATTGACTGGTAATTATCATCAAGACTTATAAATTTTCCTGTTACAGGAATAATTGTATTCCAGGAATCTTCAAGAGATTTAATAATAATATTAATAACTTTTTTTGCAAGAGCTTTTTCAATATCAGTAAGTTCGCGGGTCTGATTTTCAATATTACCGACACCGCCCAGCATTCTGTTTACAATACAGGATATTACCTCAAAACTTATACCCAGCAATACCTGACCGGAAAGAGGCTCAAACTCAAAAACCCCTACGCTAATTGGAGATGGCATTGATCTTACAAACTCTTCATATGTAAGCTGGTCAACAGATACAATCTCAATTTCCACACGCATACGGAGATAACCGCTCAAAACAAGAGAAATCGCCTTAGAAAACTCTCTATGTATATCTCTTAAAGCCCTGAGGTTATCCTTCGAAAATTTATCCGGACGTCTGAAGTTATATAGTTTATAACTCTTGTGTTCCGAATCAGAAAATTCATCTTCAAAGAAATTTGTATCTGTTAAGTTGTTATTAATACTTTCTGCCATTTGTCCCTGTTTTTATCCCTTACTGGATAATAAATTGTCCAAAACTTACTCTTAAAACTTCTCTCTCGCCGCCTAGAATTGAATTAATGTCATTTGTAATTTGTTCTTTAGCAAGTTCTTTTCCGGCTGCAGTTGCAAGCTCTGTAGAAGTCTTACTTGAAAGATTTGTTATAACAGCATCTCTTATTGCCGGTTTAAACTGATTCATTTCTTTTTGTATTGCTTCCATCGGATCAACCGGAGCAGCAGCTTCTCCATGACCACCATGCCCGCCGCCTTTTGCCGGCTCAGCTTCCGGAAAATCAGTATCCTTCTTTGTAACTTCTATTGCTACATTGACTTTCAAATATTTCTTCTGGCTTTCGTCGCAAAGGTTTAAAATAAAATCGCCTAAATCAACAATAATACCTTTTTGTATCTGGTCTTCATCCCCGCCTTCTTCCCCTAGCTCTTCTTGAGATGTATTAAGAGAACCTATTTTCTGGGTTATAAGATTTTCCATTACTACATAGTTAACACCGGCAAATACCACAAACATTATTACAATTGATGATATTGTTAAGATTAAAAACTTTGTAAAGTCTTGTTGACCGTTATTTCCAGCCTTTTCGTTTTCAGCCATACTATTCTCCACTTATACTACATAGTATTATTATATCAATGCGGTTATCAGATTTACCACCATTATTTGATGTATTTATATCCGGCATATATTCCCCGTAACCAACCGTATAAATTCTATCCACTGGCAGCTTTGGTTCTGATTTTACAAATTCCTCTCCAATATTGCCTGCAATAACAGATGCAAATTCCCAATTTTTCATATTTATGCCTTCAGGAATTTTTTCTGTATGCACCTCTATTATAACAGGATTTTTTATTTTTGCCAAAAAATATTCAATACATAAAAGTTTTTCATACAACTGCGGAGTGATTTTTTGAAAATTGTATTCAGGATTTTCAAAAGGAATACGTATAATAATCCCTCTAATATCTCTCTTAATTGCAACACCATCACAATGCGACAGCGCTGCTACAGCAGAAGAATAAATATTGTTTGTGCAGTATTCGTTTAATATATATAAAGGTTCTGCCTGTACAAGACAAATCTGAAATATAATACTAAAAAATATTAATAAACATTTCTTCATCCTAACATAATTAATAAATTATTTGAGAAATTAAATTGCTGCTCTGGGGAATAGTCTGTTGCTTCTATATCCGGATGTATATATAATATTGTTATGGGGAAGTTTGATTTATTTAACAAATTTAACAGTGCCGTTATCGTCATTAATAACAACAAAGAAGCTGTTTTCAGAAATAATGTCTTTAAACGGATATTTCCTGATTACAAAAATCTTGAAAAGTTTTCTCATAAACTTAATTATAATGTTTGCGCACTTGTAAGTAACGATGTTAGTGTGCATTCGCCTATAGTTCAGGCTCTAGCCTCAAATGAAGATTTTTCGGCATATATTACATATCAGACTTCAGGAAACGAATTTTTTTACTATGATATGAATTCGACACGCAAAGGACAATATAATATAATAGTGTTTACAGATGTAACTGCAAAGACCAAACTTGAAACCCTTTTAATAAAAAATCAAAACTTCCAGAAAAAAATATCACTGCTTGAAGACGATAACCGGAATTTATCAAAAGTTAAACTTCAAGCACAGTCACAGGCTATGAAGCTTCTTTTACTTAATAATATCTCTAATATTATAAGGGAGTCTATCGATACATCAGTAATATTGAAATCTGCACTTGAAGAACTTGCACAAATGTTTGGCGCATTTAGAGGATATTACGCTGAAGCAGACGGTTCTAAATTTATCATCAGAGAATCTTTAGACAAAAAAGAAACAGGATTAGAAATATCTTTTGACAACGATGTTAATAATTTTATAAAACAAGGGCGGGTTTCTTGCCTTACGTGTATGAAAGAATTTAAGGAAGCCAAACCTTTCAGAGAAATTGTCCAGAGAGTTGTTCTTCCAATCTATCATCTTAATAAATTATTAGGAATAATTGTTCTTTCTACAAAACAAAAAACAAAACTTGATGACACACTTGAAGTTTTAAACGGCGTATCCTCCCAGCTTGGAAACGCAATCATTCAAGCAGAACTTTATCAAAAAAATGAAAAAATGGTCAAAGATTTGACCAAAACACTGGAAGAATTAAAAGATACCCAGCTTAAACTTATTAACTCGGAAAAAATGGCCTCATTAGGCCAGCTGGTGGCCGGAGTTGCACATGAAATTAATACACCTGTAGCTTCAATAAAATCTAACAATGAAATTACAAAAAAAATAATCGCGCAAATTAAAGATGCAGACATCTGCGAATTATTGCAAGAAATAAATGAAATTGATACAGAAGCAATCGCAAGAATTAACCGCCTTGTGGTTTCATTAAGAAAATTCGTAAGACTTGATGAAGCTGAACTTCAGGAAGCTGATATAAATAAGGAAATTGATTTAACCTTAGATTTAATCAGACACGAAACTAAAAACAGAATAGAAATTATTAAAAATTATTCAAAGCTTCCGCCAATAAAATGTTATCCAAATATGTTAAATCAGGTCTTTATGAATATTCTTGTAAACGCGACACATGCTATTAAAGAGAAGGGGACTATCACTATTGACACAAATTATAAAAATAATAATCTTCTGGTTAAAATTAAAGATACCGGATGCGGAATAAAAGAACCTGACAAAATATTCTTTGCCGGATATACAACAAAGGGAGTTGGAGTTGGAACAGGCTTAGGGCTTGCAATTTCACAAAAAATCATTGAAAAACACAACGGAAAAATCACAGTAAAAACTAAATTAAATGAAGGAAGTGAATTCACTATTACTATCCCGAGTAAGTAGTATTCTTTACAAAATGTAAAGAGCAGTTTTTCAATCTATTATTAACTTTCAAGAATATAGTAATTATAATAATAATTAATTTTTGTAAAAATATCTGGTAGAGTAGTTATAAAAATGTCAAAATATGGTATATTAATACTACCGAGATTAAGTGTAAATTTTACCCTAAATAGTAGGGAATGTAACAAAAATTTAACAAATCAAAAGATAAAGGCAATTTAAAATAAAAACAATACTTTATATTACTGTGTAGAAGTAAAAATATGTTTGCATATCGGAGGTAACGTGTATGGCAATTACAGTGAACAGCAAAAAGAAACAAGTCAAAAAAACTTTTCAGGAATTGATTAATGACTTGATGACATCAAGTTCTGAAAAAGTTAGATATAATGCTGCCCGTGTATTAGGAGAAATGGGCGATTCTAAAGCTGTTGAACCGTTGATAGATGTATTAAAAAATGATAAAAATGGTTCTGTTCGTTTATATGCCGCTCGTGCATTGGGCGAATTGGGTGATTCTAAAGCTACCGAACATTTAATTGAGTCTTTAAGAGAAGACCGTAACGTTGATGTTAGAGTTCGTGCAGCACGTGCTTTAGGACGTTTGGGCGGCAAAATCGTTGTTGAACCGCTTGTAGAAGCTCTTAATGATGAAAACTCTCAAGTTTGTATTACAGCAACTGACGCACTTATTGAAATCGGAGATGTTGCTACTGACGCATTAATTAAATCTCTTGATCACGAAAAAGTTAATGTAAGATGCGATGCTACTCGTGCTTTGGGCGAAATCGGCAATAAAAAATGCGTTGATAAAATTATTAATATGTTATATGACGAATGGGTTAACGTTAGAATTTATGCAGTAACTTCTTTGGGTAAATTGAATGATAAAAAAGCTGTTCCTGCATTAATTGATGTTATGAAAAACCGTTCTGAAAACGATTTGGTTAGAGCTGGTGCAGCTGCTGCATTAGGTGTTCTTCGCGATCAAAGAGCTCTTCTACCATTGAGAGAATTAATTATGGAAGCTGAAGAGTTAGGTGAACTAGAAGATACTGCTCTTAAATCTTTCAAAAAGATTATGGCTGCAAACTGGCAGGCTATTCCTGGTGCTACTCAGCAAAAGAAACCTGCTAATTCATTCTAATAAATAGTTAACAATAAAAACGGCCTTGATTAAAATCAAGGCCGTTTTTGTTATGTTACATTGTAACAAAAAGGCAATTTTTTAACTCATAAATACTTTTTATAATAAGAATGGGGATTTATGGGATATCAATTTATAATAAAAAAATTCATACAAAAGCCGGAACTTGGACTCAATGTTAACTTTACAAGATTAACAAGCGGTTCTAAAGATATGAGTATTGCTCTTGCAGAACAAAGTTCAAGGGCAATGCGCAAAGCTGATTTAGGAACAACTGCTTATCAAATAGGAGAGGAATTAACCTCAAAGTTTCCACATGCCAAAACTCAGGTTGATAATATATTTGGACATTTGAATAGCGTTGAAAAAATTACAAATCGTCCGAAGGGTCCCGTATCAATAATAACTAAACTTGAAAGAGGAATAAAACAGGGCAAGATTAACTCTTATGATACAGCTCTTAAATATATAGGAGATGGAGTTGGGTCAAGAATTATTACCAAACCGCTACCTAAATTATCAAAAAATCAGATTAAAGCGATGATTAATGACATGAGAATAAATGGAAGCCCATTGAGTTCTTCCGAGAAAAAATTACTTCAAAAATATATTTACAATCAGCCAATGCCACAGCAAGATGCAGACAAAGCTTTTCCTTTATTTGAAAAATTTGCACAGCCGCTAATTGAACAGCGTTCTAAGCAGGTTGTTGATGATTTATCTATTTCTATAGCTGCAAACAGAATTAAAAAGGGAGAGCTTTCTATACATCAAATTAAAGAACAGGGCCTTCTCAAAGAAGAGCTAATAAACCGTTTAGAAAGCGAAACTATTGAAGATTTAGAAGTTCTGCTTATAAATAATTACAGGGGCGGACATGGCTTGCCGGAATTTAGCAGCAGACAGATACAAGCGTTGAGAAAAATTTGCGGAAATAATGTTATAATAAATTCCAGACCGGATTTAGCCGGTTACAGCAAGTTTCCTAATTATAAGTATACAAAAGAGGAAGTGAAAAAATTTGCAGTAAAAGCTTCCGGATATAGAACTGCACAAATGAATATAATACACTCCAACGGTGTAAGAGGAGAGCTTCAGTTCAGAGGGCCTCTTACAAACTACTTTGGAGAATATGAACATATTGCATATGATTTAAGACAGGGTAAAAATACATTAGGACCGCTGTTTAATGATTACAAACGTGAAATTTCAAAACTGCCAGATTGGAAATATGAAAAATATAATGCTTATCTTGAAGGATGTTATAATTATTATTACCGTCTTGAATTGGGCTTACCCGCAGCAAAACCAAAACTTCCTAAAGGTTTTAACAAAGTTTTATCTGAAGAAAATATGAAAAAACTTCACGAAGCCAATGAAAAAAGACTAAGCGAATTAAAAACAGGATTTAAAGCGCACTTTGAAGAAGTTGCATAACCGGAGTTATATATGATAAAATACGATATTAAAAAGATTAGTGAAAAAAATATAAGGATGATACCAAGAAAAATGGTAAAAATTTCTGAACAAATAAATCAAATTACTGCAAAAATGAAAGACCGGATTGAGAAAGAAATACCTGATACTGGCTATTTTAGAAACTTTGCAGAAGATTTTGAAAACAAAAATAAAAATATATATGCAAGAGCAATATCAATGAGCATTGAGAAAGATGAAAATATTGACGGTCATGCACTGCTTCTGCTCTCTGCACTTCATCCGTCTATGAATATTGATGCTTCATCAATGCTTGTCTGCGGAAAACGCGATGACATTTTAAGCTTTATGAATAAAGAAAATTTTACAAAAAAAGTTGAGGAAGAAATTATCAAACTTTCAGATTCTTTAAAAAGGATTTAAAAAAAGAGGGTAAATACCCTCTTTTTTTATATTACATCTTTATCAAAATTTTTATACTCTCTTTATCTTTATTTGCTTCAAAGGCTTCTATTGCATCATCTATACTATAAATTCCGCTTATAAACGGTGTAAAGTCAATTCTTTTATTCTTTAAAAGCCGCAAAGCCGGCGGAAATTGACCGCAGCGGGAGCCAAGTACAGTTATTTCATCTATTACTATTGGTGCAAGGTTAAGTTCTTTTCCAGATGCAACAGTACTTTTTAAAACCAGAACTCCTCTCGGTTTTGTAAGTGACATTGAAGTTTCAAACCCCGATGCTGTTCCGGTTGCTTCAACAACAACATCATATATTTTCTCTGGAGTAAATGAGTTTAAAAGTTGTGTTTTTACTCCTTGCGCAGAGGCAATGTCTAATTTATTCCGGTGTTTGCCGACAAGAAGCACATCAAGATTCTGAGCATTCAGCGTCAGAGCTGTAGTCAGCCCTAATTTTCCATCCCCTAAAACAACAACTTTTTGCATTGGCTGTATATGAAGCTGTTCTGTAATTTCACATGCAGCAGCAAGAGGTTCTACAAAAACAGCCTGCTCATCTGTCACATTATCCGGAACTTCAAATAAAACATTAACAGGCATTGTCATGTATTCTGCAAAACACCCGTCTTTTCTCCAGATACCAAGGGTATGTCTATTCGGACAATGGCGGTAATTCTTTTGAGCACACCACTCACACTCAGGGTCATTACATCCATAGCTTATTTCTGCTACAACCCTTTTGCCAACCCATGATTGGTCAGCTCCATTTACTTCTTCTACAATCCCGACAAACTCGTGTCCAAGTATGCCAACATATCCCATATAGCCTTTTGTAATTTCAAAATCTGTATTACAAATCCCGGCCAGAGTTACCCTTATAAGAGCTTCACCTTCTGCTGGAACAGGCTTCTCGTAATTCTTATCAAGTTTCAATTCATTATCAAATACAATTGCTTTCATAAACCAACCCCCCTCGTATTTTAAACATAGCATAAATATTGCACTCTGGGTTTAGATGTAAAAAACTCTTTACAATTCTTAGGTTAGTTTTAAAAATGGTGTAATATATTCTTGTACTCGATTTTGAAACAAGGCTGTAAGGCTGCGTAGGAGAAATCTTCCAAGGGTATGAGGGATTATAATCCCCTATGGATAATAGTTTTAGGAGGTTAGAGATGCGGCATTGCTGTCAATTTAACCCTGATGATGTTTATTATCTCAGGGAAAATAATTTGTTTTCTTCAAGAAAACTTTCAATAGGTTTTTGTCCTATCTGTTCAAAGCCGGTTTGCGAGCTTGTTGAATGGAGATTTGACGGAATTATGCATAAAACTTCTGTATCAGGAATTAAAGCAAACGATTTGATGATTAAACATAAGGACGAAATTGTTTATTCACTAAGAGAGTATAATTATTCAAAAATCAAATCAAAACCATACGGCTGGATATTTGGAATTAATAAATCTGTAAAATCAGGAAATGGAGAAAAAATTAAACAGTATGCTTCTGATTTTTACGGGAACAAAGAATTGATAAAAAGTTTTTAATATTTTTCGACCGGAGACTCTCGTTTCACCTTTCTCTCTCTCGTTATACTCCTGTACATTTAACCCTTTCTCCGGTCTTTTTCTTTGTGCTTCGGGAGACAAAAGTATAACTACAAGCTTCATCATAAACTAAAAGTCTCCCTCTTTTGTAAAACTACAAATATAACGCGAGATTACACATGTAAAAGAACTCAGGCAACGGAGATTATGGCTAAAAAAACTAAAAAACAAATTGTAAATGAAAAGCACATAGAACTTTATGACAAAACTTTGTCTGTTTTGGATTTCTTATTGACTGAATTTGCACATGACATTAAATATGCAGAATTTGAATATCTTGATATCCCCAAAAATACACTTGCTACAATGGATTTTATTATTTCCTCAATTACGAAAATACAGAAGGGGCAAAGACTTGCACTCGGATTAGATAACGAAATGGCTGAAAATGAAGAACCGCAAATTAACATCATTGAAGGGCTTTCTGAGGAAAAAATATGATACGTGTATTAATACCTTCTGATAAAGAATTTTTATCTTATAAAGATGAGTGCAAAAAGTTATATACAAAAGTTCAGGATAAAATTTGCGACCCAAACTCTTTTGAATTTATTTCTACAAAGACTCTCTTTTATATGTTTATTGATGATACAGTTCTCGTAGGTGCTATTTATTATTTTATTGATGAAGACGAAAAACTCTTTCTAAACGGATTTTCAAAAAGAAAAATGTTTCGACAAAACCTTGAATGTCTTAAGCTTTCTACCACCTGGTTTAATTGTGATATCTATGCAGAAGCCCAGAATCGTGCGTCTGCACTATGTCTTTTAAAATGCGGATTTATAAGATTAAATAATAATACTTTTAGGAAAACTACCATCGATACCAGCGGCCTAAAAGGCAGACTTCTTTCTTAGCCAGATGCATACGAAACAACACTTTACGCAAGCTTGTAAGATTGTCAAATAAAGAAACCTTCTCTTTATACTTTTTAGCATAATCTAAGATAAGGTTTTTAGGATAATCAATTTCAAAATTATTATACCAGCTTGATAAAAGCATTCCCAGAAACCAGCCGCTTTGACGTACGACACGTGTTTTTACCAGAGGATTTAATTTATCTTGAAAGAATAAGCTTCCATTAATCCTTGCTTGACAGGGTTTATCTATAAAAGCCGCAACTCTATAACCGTTCTTCAATAAAAGTTGAGATAATCCAATCTCATAATTTAATATTATGTCATCCTTATGTTTTTGTTTTTCGATACTTGATATAAAGTTCTTAAATAAATCGGATCTAAACACCTCTTTTTTAAACACCATAAAAAAGCTTTGTATGTGGAAATCAACATCAATACAATGACTGTTCATTCCCCAGAAATCACATTGTTTATCCTGCATCTCATCAAAAACTTTGTCTAATGAATATAATGGTCCCAGGCAGCTGTCGTTTGCAAAGATTAATTCATCGGTATCATCTGGTATATGGCTAAACCCGCGTTTATATGATCCAAAATCATATTCACCATGCGGAGTTGCAATAACAAGTTTAACCAGAGGCTGTACCTTTGAAATTTCTGACTCAGGAAGATTTGAATCTGACACAAAGATTATTGTATCAGCAACCTTTCTCAATTCTTTCAGATAATATAATACATATTCTTGAATCGAATTATATTTATCATAATGAGCAAATACTACTGCTCTATGCATATCTTTTTCCCCATGGTTTTTTCTTTTTTATCTTTAAAGTCATACCTAATAGTCTATACTTATGACAATCCCAGATTTCTTCATATGAGAATAAACGATGATACCACTTTACAGTTAATTTTTTATAAATCTTAGCATCAACCTTTGCAATTGGATTAAACTCAATTTGACTTGATGACAAACTGCCATAATGATAAATAGTACATCCGCAAATTCTATAATTTTGCCTTTTCATTCTCTGACAGTGAGTAAAAATCCAACTGTCGCCGTATACTATCTTTATTTCATCAGGAATCCTGTTATAAGCCTCTTTAAAGAAAAACATTGCTATCCCGTAATAATCATCCATAAAATTAGTCGGTTCTAAGTAAATATTCTCCTTTTGAGGATGACAAAATGTTTCAGGAAGCGGTTCAATCCCCATCCCGTTTACCCCAACTATCCCCATTTCACTACTCATACTGGACGCAACATCTCCGCAATAGTTTTCAGGAAGAATTATATCGTCATTTAATAATGCCACGATTTCTGTTTTGGCTTTTGCGACACCTAAATTCCACGATGGATTTACAAATAAGTTTTCTTCTGGAGTTATAACTGTAAGCTTATTGCTGGAGTGTTTGAAACCTATCAAAGAATTATCTATAAGGAGAATTTCAGTAACAGCTGTATCACGTTCAAGTGCTTCTATGAGTTTTGTTAGTATCTCCTTATTTTTCTGAAGCGTAGGAATAACTGCTGTAACTCCTGCTATTTTTTTTTCAGTCATTATTTTACTCCGTTTTTATTACTTTTGTACAACATGTTATCACAAACAATCATTTTATAATCGTTTTTGACACTTATCGGCTATTCTTATCGCATAGGAGGTTAAATGGTAACTAGAATTAGGATAATCTACAAAAAGTATGAAGGACGACACAATGATATTTGATGATAAATATTTTATAGGACGTAAAATTAAAAGTTTTAGAAAGAAAAGAGGGCTTACTCAGGCAGAGTTAGCAGAAAAGATTGACCTGAGTGAAAAACATATTAGCAAAATTGAAGCCAGTATTCACGTACCATCATTATCAGCGTTCTTTAAAATTGCAGAAGCACTTGAAATTGGTATGGAAGAGTTCGGATTTGAACTAAAGACTGATGGCAATCCTGATAGAGAAGAATTAATTAAATGCATCTTTGATTCAACGGACGAAGAAATAAAACTTCTTTTGTCTGTTGTGAAATGCTTAAAAGAAAATTTACATAAGTTTAACTAATATTAAGAGAAATTTTTATAAGCAGCTATTTGTCGTATAAATTACGGCTTTATTTTTACATAGCTTTACGTATGATTTAACAGGAGCGCAGCTCCAGAAAGGATTATTATGTCTTTTGAGTACATTATTGAAAAAGATAACTCTACAAAAAAATTAAGCACAGAAGAAGAATCAATTCTTATAAAAAAGATTTCATCAAAATTTTCAGCACTAAATTCAGAACGCGCACATAACCTCGAGATGGCATCCAATCTGGCAAATGAAATCTTTTTTAAAAACGATTTCAAATCTATTTCGGATAAATCTCAAAAATGGAAAGCAAAAGTCAAAATGTGCAAAACATTTATGTTTTACCAAACGCTCAAAGCCTTTATCTGGAGAAATACTTATGCAAATGTTAATTCTATGTTTGACGTGTCGGGAGAAAATCACGACTCAAATAACGCCTCAAACAAACAAAAAGCAATGCTGGTTGACATTCTTGAAAAAATGGGTTATCAGAGAACCTGCGACCAGATTATCGATCACGCTTTACTTTATGGTGAATTAATCTCTTTTACTGCCTGGAAAAAGAACTATGAAGAATACAGAAGACCTATAGATTTCTTTAAAAATTTGTTCTCTTCCGATGTACAGAAACTTCCGCTTATTCTTGATGCAATTGCAAAAGGTAAAAATTTCTGGGTTGATACAAAAAAAATCTATGACAATCCATACATTTATCCAGTAGATCCGGCAGATTTAGTTTTCGATACTTCACAGAAAGACAATTGGGACAGCTGTCCTAAAATTTACAGAACTTACAAAACTCCTTCAGAAATTATTAATAACAAGTATTACTCTTTTTCAGAAGAAGAAATTGAAGAGATAAAAAAACTTGTAAATGATAACAGTTCTAAATATTTAAAAACTCAGGATCAAATTGTTAAAGGCTCTACTGTAGAAGTACTTGAGCACTGGGGAGATTTAAAACTCTCTGACGGTACGCTGCTTAAAAATTGGCATGCCGTCGTTATTGGGCGAAAATATCTAGCACTTTTCGGTAAAAATGAAGGGATTATAAATCCTTTCTCATACGGGGCATTTATAGTTGACCCTGAAACTAAGCGAGGTATTAGCCCACTATATTCTGTTTTATCGCTTGCTCATTTTCAGGAAGAGCTTTTGAATAGAACATGCAACCTTCAAGCCTTAAGCGAAAATCCTCCGCTTCTTGCTCCAGAAGGTTTCTTTGATGAAGATGAAATTAACCTGTATCCTGGGAAAATTATTGAATACGGAGATAACCTTTCCCCAGCCGCAGCATTTCAACAGTTTACGTTTAACCCGGGAGTTTTCCTTCAGGATATATCTTTCTTAAATGACTTAATGGCAGAAGTTTCAGGTATTTTCCCTAACATGGTGGGGGCAGTGGAAACAACTTCATCCAAAACAGCCACTGAAATTAATACTAAAACACAAGGTCAGATGACAAGACTTTCTATGATTGTTGATACTATTAACCAGGATTTGATTATTCCAAATGTAGAAAAGGTTGCAAAGCTCTGCGCCGATTTCAAATCAGGAGTTGAAACAATATTTGTAAACCACGAAAACCAGCAGGAAGTTATAGAAGTTGATGACTTTACGCGTCAAGGTGAATATAAATATATGTACGCAGATTCGTCTATGACAACACAAAAATCAGAACAAGCTGATTTAGTTGTACAAGCTATAGAAAAATTTGCATCACTAATCCCCCTTAATCTGCAAGAAATATTTGTCTGGTATTTTGAACAAAAAGGTGTAGATAATCCAGAACGATTCCTTGGAGGGGTAAATGCTGAGATAAATAGTACTTTGCCTGTCAATGAAATAACAAACGTTCCTCAAAAAAAAGGAGTATACTATGGCTAATAAAATTCTAAAAGGCGGTATAAGTAATTACATATATAGGTGGGATACTAATGCCGGTGCGTGTGATAGTTGTCAAGAACTAAATAACACTATTTATAATTCTGAAAATGACATACCGGAAAAACCACATCCAAACTGCAAATGTTCTGTTGAAATGATTGAAGAATATGTATACCACGGAACAAATGCGAAAATACCAAAAGGATACAAAGAAATAGACAATAATTATAGTGAATTTAAACATGCCAGACAAAAATCAAATTATTAATAAAATAAACAGCCCGAATGCAAATGGAATATATAATATCCAAAAATAACAATAAAATACCCGAACAAATAATTTGTAGTTTTTGTTGTTTATAAGCAAAGTATTTTTTATTGGGAAACGAATTTTATTATCAATGACGATAAAAATTATCAAACTTAAAAATATCAAAAATAAAACTGCATTGTAATGAACATAAATTGATAAAAGCCCGACAAAAGCAGAAAAATCAGTAATTTTATTAGTAAAACAATACAAGATCACAATAAAAATTATTATATAAACAATTCCTGCAATTAAGGTAGTTTTCTCTCTTTGGCTTTCTAACAATAAAAAAAATGGGATTGATAAGAAACAAATTACTAAAAGGGTTGTCAAACCGAAAGCCACAATACTAAAAAATAACACTGCTAAAATATCACCAAACAATAACTCTTTAATGCCTGGGATTAAGATAAGCAGCATACACATAAAATTTACAAATCCTATGAGTGCCAGAAAATTAGCGCTCAAGCGATTTGGCAAGTCTGAAAAATATTCTTGTAACTTCATAGATGAATTATAGCATATTTAAATAAAACCAAGAAAGGAAAAATTATGAAAAATAGAGGATTTATTGACGATGGAACAACACAATCCTGGGGAGAGTTTACAAAAACAGATTTGCTAAAAAAAATTTACAGAAACAAGAATTTAGAAAATATGAGCGAAGAAGAAGTTAACCAAATGTTAGAAGATTTAATTTAATCTTATCGCTCTATTCCACGCATAAAATAAAAAAGAAAGGACGTTTTATGGAAGAAATTCAAAAAAATGATACTTTTCAAGAGCCGGTATCCGATAACTCAGCAGAAGTATCACAAACCAAAGAAGGACAAGCTGAAAATGCCCCTTCAGAACTCATTTTAGGTAAATTCAAGTCCGTCGATGAGCTCATGAAAGCTTATGAGAAACTTGAGAAATTTCAAGGTTTACAATCACATGAACTCGGGAAACTCAGACAAAATTCCAGTATGCTTGATAACATCACGAAAGCTTGGACGGAAAGAGATAAAATCTTTAACGCTAAAGAAGCAATTGAAGCAGCTGCGAATAAATACAACACCCCGGAGTATTTTCAAGACCCGATGTTTCGAGAAATTTACAAAGAAGCTTACAAAGCCCTTGGAGCAAACCTTGATGCAGATAAGTTTGTCAGTCTAATTGAGAACTATGTAACATCACGAATTTATGCACTTGAAAAAACAAAGTCCGCGCAGAATGAAACTGAAAAAGCAATAGGCTCTATGAGCTTTTCACAAAACAAAACTAATTCAATAACACCACCGAGGAAAAGACTTGATGAGATGACACCTAAAGAAGTTGATGATCTTCTTGAACGTCTAATTTAGTGTGCTACGCACGTAAATATCACAAAAAGGAGAAATTTATGACTACAACAAAACAGATGATTGTAAACGCTTTTACTAAAGCTTTCAACAAACATTTTTACAACGAGCTTGTTATTGGTAAGCTCGCACACTCAGAAATGAAAGACCATATTAATAAAGGTGACGAAGTCGATGTCACCATGCCTGGTCTTGTTACATTATTCGACTATGACGGGGGAGATCTTCCTACTGCCGAAGCAGCAACTGTTTCTACCTGTAAAGTTAAAATAGATAGAGGCAAAGCATTCCACTTTGAATTATCAGAAATGGAAGAACAAATGATGCAGCGTTCAAGTGATAATCCTGAATCACAGGTTGAACTTGCTAAAGACTACACTAATGATGCGATTAAACAATTTGCAGCTGCTGTAGATGCTTCTTACGCTAATCTTTATACAAGAGCCGGACATTATCTGGATAATAGCGGAGAGGCAATCACCCTTAGTGCAGAAAATGCAAAAGATATTCTCGCATACATGCAGGCTAAATTCCAGCGTGGTGATGGTAAAGGTCATACAAACTGGCTTGACGGCTCGATGGTATGCGTTATTCCGCCGGAATATCAGTTCTACCTGGGTAAAATGGATGAACTTAAATATACTGAAACAGGTAAAGATGAAATAAAAAAAGGATATATAGGAACTCTTTGCGGATGGGAAATACTTGTTTCTAATAATATTGCACAGCCGGAAGACGGTGTATTTTATCCTTTATTTGGTGTAAAAGGCAAAACACTTGCCGGAGGTATTTCTTCTGATTTAAATACTACTTACTACACTCCAGAAAAGAACTTCAACACTTGCTATAAAGGTTATGGTTTATATGGAGTTGGTGCTCCAAGAGCAGACTACTTAGGGACTGTAAAAGTTGCTGCCCAACTTTCTATAGCATAATAATTTTACATTATAAAAATTGAAAGGAAAATTTATGACAAGAGATATCATTGATGTTCAGTACCCGACACTTGATCATACAGAATCAATTGCAAATATCGGAATTACAAAAACTACAGTTACACAAGCCAATGGAATTACAATTGCTGATGCTTTCTCCAACAAGAACAATTCTTTATTTATAGTGATTGAGAATACTGCTACAAGCTCATTGCTTACTGTAAAAGCAGGTGATGCATACCCTAATTCAATGCTTGGCGATATTGTTATTGAACTGCCGGCAGGTGTATCTGCTATACAGCTTCAAGATTTATCACGTTTCGAAAAGGCAGACGGTTCTATTGATTTAGACTTTGCAGAAGGCTTTAAAGGAAACATTTACGCAATTGCTAAATGGGCTGGCGTAAGGGAAGCCGCATAAAAACATTCAAGCAGGGGAAAATCCCCTGCTTTTTATTCAGAAAGGATACTTATGTATAAGATTAAATTTATACCAACAGGCCATGTATTTATACTGCCGGAAAGTGAAGCTAAAAGATTAAAAAAACAAACCCCGAATGAATATCTTATCTTAGAGAAAAATGGCAAGAAATACAAAGATAAAATCGGAGCATTAAAAAATAACAATCATGAAAAATTTATCTTATCAAAAGTATTAGATAAATAGGAGGTAAACAATGAAAAGTTTACAAGATTTTCTTGATGCTCTGGGAAAAAGAGAATCCGGAGGCTGTTATAAAGCATTCAATAAATATGGATATGCAGGAAAATACCAGATGGGAGAAGCTGCACTTATTGATGCTGGATATTATAAAAAGAATACTAACTATAACAATGATTGGAGCGGAACTTTTAACGGAAAAGACGGAGTTTATTCTATACAAGATTTTCTTAACAATCCGGCTGCACAAGAAAATGCACAGATAGCATTTAAAAAACGTCAATGGCTTTACCTTAAAGCTGTTGGCGCACATTTATATACAGGAAAAATAATTAACGGATATACAATTACCCAATCAGGACTTCTTGCTGGAGCACATCTTAAAGGTGCAGGAGGAGTAATTGAATACCTCAAGTCTGATGGATTAAAAAATCCTAAAGATGCATTTGGAACCTCTGTAGAAAGCTATATTAAAAACTTTGCAGGATATGATGTATCCTATATTTGTAAATAAAGGAGATTTTATGACAATTACGTTATTAGATTTGTATAACACGGCTGCTACTCAGGAATGGTCAATGTATGATAATGATGCAGCTTCAAAAGAAGAGTTTGAGAAATCTCTGGTTCTTTCGCTAAATAAAGCAGTATCAGAAATTCTATATTCTTACCCGTTTAGTTTTAGAGAACGTACGCACGTAATTATTACAGTACCTAATATAAAATCATACGCTATTCCATGCGGACTTATTAAAAGAGATGAAACAGGTAATTATTGTGTTAGAATAAATTCAAAACAACTTTGCTTTACAAAAGACATTCCTGAAGAAACTTTCGGAATACCGGAAAAATTCTATATACGAGGGGATAAAATAAATTTTTCACCTACTCCTAAAGAAAAATGCATTATAACAATTGAATACATTACTCTTGCTATTGGAGAAAATATAAAAGGAGAAGAAATTTATAGTCTTAAGGAAGATACTGATTCTTTAATAGTTCCTCCACACCTTGAGGAACTTGTCAAAAATGCTATTATTTCAAGAACTATGTTGAACTCTATAGCATCAGAGGGCGATGAGAATTATTCAGCCTACAAAAAACAGTCAGAAACTACATACAGATTGTTAATTAAGTACTCAAAGGGGGTGGGGCTGGATAAAGCGGTAACAATTTAGACACAATAAAAAGCCCTCAAATGGTAAAGCAGTTTTAAAACGGTTTTACACAAGGGCTGAAACTTTCTAAGATGTAAGATTATATAATATAAGAGAGTAATATTTTTTTACTTTTTAAATTTGGTTATAACTATGCGATGAAGTTGTTGCCAAATCTGTTAGCTCCATAGAAGAAAGATTCCTGCATTACCTGCTGCAAGTTTCTTTTTCTTACGATTTTATTGCCGACTTTTGTATTGGCAATATCTTCAACTGATTTTGCGTAGCAAGATGTAACAAGAGAATGAAGATATTTAACAACTGTTGTTTCTTCTTCCGCTTTTTCCGGAGCAACTGTTTCTACTGCTTCAAATTCATTAAAGAAGTTATTGATTGATTTGATTTCTTCATTTGAAATTGTTTCTGTAGTGAATAACATCTTTGCTCTTTCCTCTCTTATTATCTCTTATGTATATATAAAGTATCTAACTTTTAAAAATTGCCTTTTGGGGGGCATTATATTAAGAAATGTAAAGTTCGACTTAAAAAACACTGATTTTTGTAATAATGCTTCATCAAAAAGTACAGAAAGGACAAAATAATGCAAAGAACCGCATTAATATGCAACAATTTTTCTGGAATAAACAGAAGTAGTTCTGTTTACTCTTCATCAGTAATCACGGCATCGGATATGCAAAATGTAGAGCTCTTCGCAACAGAGGTTAATTCCGGTGTCGGGATTCGTACATCTAAAGGCAATGTAAGCGTTTGTAGCTTAATACCTGAAGATGAAAATGTTATTAATATATTTGAAAGTATACAAAAGGGGGTGACCCATTTTTTTGTTCATACAGAAAATAATTCTGAGGGGAAAATATATCTTTTTTCACCTTCCGGAGGGACTCTTGAGCTTAAAGTTTCAGGACTCAGTCTGACATCTGTTTCATCAGCGACAGATGTTTCACAGGGTTGGTCAGATTTATGGGTATTTTCAAATTCTGAAGAAATACTTAGTATTGAACTCGGGAACTTTAATGATGAAGGTGAACTTGAAGAAGTCAAAATGATGGAGTTGAAAGATGCCGATGAGAGAGATGTCAAAGGGTTAGGAGTTGTTATTTTTGCAGGAAGATTATGGATATTTGACGGACAGGTTTTATGGTATTCCGTACAGGAGAATATTTATGATTTTTCTACTTCAAATGCTGAAATAACTACATCAGCCGGATATATAGAATTTGTTAAAAATATCACTGCTATTTATCCTTATTTAGGTACACTGGCAGTCTTTCACAATAACTCTTCCTGCTTGATTTCTAGAGATGAAGATGATTTTTCGTTCTATAAGACGTTAGATTTCCCCGGCGGGTGTGCCTCTTATAACTCTGTAGTCTTTCATGGAACTGAACTATATTTTTATGACGATACAAAAAAGGGAGTATTTTCTTTTAAGCAGGTTATAAATGGAGATAGAACTCTGGGAAATAATATCGCTCTTGATATTCAGGACGAATTATTTAAAATCAAAACATCTATAATACACTCCATAAAAACTTTATCAGTGGTGACTTCTGATAGGAATGAAGTCTGGTTTTTAATTCCAGATGGAAATGAAACAAATTCTTTAATAATGATCTATGATTACATTCGGAAATGCTGGGTTAAGCGTAAATCTCAAAAAATAAATTGTTTTGCAACAATTGGCGGAGTTTTATATTCTGCCGGTAAAAAAATTTACGAAGAATATAATTCTACGAGTTTTGACGGTGAATTTATAGAAGCATTTTATAAGTGTACCCCGCTTAATCTCGGGAATGAAAATTCTATAAAAATATTATCATTCCCCCCAAAAGTCACGTTGGATATGTATTACAGCAACAGCTTCTATATTGAATACACCAAAAATTATGATTCGATGAGTTCTAAAACACGTTATGTAAAAGCTAAAAGTTTAAAAAATTCTCTGTATTTTGATATCGGCAGATGGGATTTAAGTTACTTTCCGCGCAAAGATATCAGTGCAATAAAAAGCCTGCCGGCATCATTCTTTAGAACCCTGCAAATAACATTATTAACTAAGAACCCCGGCGATGATTTCTGTATAAGAAACATTGAATTCGGGAAAATTAAAGTAAAAACTGTATAAGTAATTTATGAAAGGATTACAGCATGGGAAAACAATCACAGAATTCGACTAGCACAACCAGTAAAATTTATGGAAACACAACAACTAATAATCCATACGCATCAGCTACAACAAATAATTCGGGAACAACAGCAAATTTTCAGCCCGGAACAGCATTAGATTCAATTTATAATTTTGTTAATAAAAACATGGATTCGCTTCTGGATGAATATCTAAATCCAAATTTAAACTCAACAACTAATCAGGCAAAGCTTAATGCATACACTAATAAACTTAATAGTGAAACATATAAAAATCTTGAAAACAATATTATAAACCCACTTTCTAACAGAAATATGGTTCGATCATCACAGGCTACTGATTTATATAAAAATTTATCAGACCAGAATGCAAGCTCTCTTTCTTCATACATAAATGATTTGCTCGCAGACTCTCAAGAGAATACCGCATCTATGATGAATAACCTTCTTGCTGCATATATGCAGGGTTATAATGTAATCTCTGACATGCAAAATCAATCATTACAGACAAGTGCTGGGAATGGAACAACAACGACAAATTCTTCTTCCAGCTCCAATGGTTTAGGGATGTCAACTGATTCCGCCGGAAAAATTGTAAGTATACTGGAAAAAGTCTTAAGTATGTATTCCGGAACATCAATGTGATGAGGTGAGCATTTTGAATAAAGATTTTTTATACAAATATGCACCTGCAATACTGATGTGTATTGCACTCATTTTACAATATAACCTCTTTGTAACGCCAGAAAAACTTGAACAAACCCATAGAGAAATATTAACCGAGGTATCACAGGTTTATATTACAAAATCGGAATTTGGCAATATGAAAGAACAGATTATTGATATCAATAAAAAGCTGGATAAAATTTATGACACTTTAATTAACGAAAGGAGCTCAGATGGCATTAACTGAAATTGAATACGGCTCTCTTGCCTCGTCTGAAATTATGAATAATAACTTTCAATACCTTGATAACAGAATAAGCAGCGTATCTGAAACTGTTTCGACCAATCAGGCAGGAGTAAATTCCAATATTGCAAGTATAAATAGCACACTTACTTCTATGAGTGAAGAAATCGACGCCGATATAGAAGAAATTAATAAAAGTCTTGAAGAAACTATTGCAAAATTTTCTGAAAACGGAATATTCACAACGACATACGTAAATGGAACATCGTGGTACAGAGAATATTTTTCAGATGAGAAAAAAGAAACAAGAGTTTGGTTAGAGCAGGGCGGACTTTGCGCCTCTAGAGGTACTGCAACTTTCATTAAAGCATTTAGGGACGCAAATTATTCACTTACACTTGGGACACACAACTGCAACTATGAACACGGCGGCATTTCCTCCAAAACAGCTGGCAATTTTACGCACTATGACGGCAAGGGTTGGAGCTATACTGTTGAATGGTATGCTTGCGGCATTTAATTTTAGGAGGATAAAATGGCATTTAATATTGATGAAAACGGGAATATAACTCTGATTCAGGGCGATAGCGGAAGCTTAGTTATTAATGGTCTAAAAACTGATAAAAATTACACTGTTTTTTTTGCAATTCAAGACTCCAACCGTAAACCTGTCGGAAATGAATTACAAGTTAACACAAATAAGGCATCGTCTATTGTTTTTGAGCTCACAGGGGATTTTACCGATTTATTAACAGTACCACAAAATGCAAGTTGTGAAATTTACTATTATGGAGTTAAATTATGTTCGGATAGCTCATTTGAGGATACATTATTAATTGGTAATGGAGATATCGGCAGTCTTAATACAATTACTGTTTTTCCAAAGAAAGTTGAAGGTGCCTAATGGTTGACATTAATAAGAATACCAATTGTCTTGCAATCAATGTTTCCTCTGGTTCTAATAAACAAAACAGCACACAAGCAGACTGCGATGCAATTTCATACTATAGTGAACTTTCCAGACAGTGGGCTGTAAAACTCGATGGAACAGTTGATGGGAATGAAAATAGTGCAAAATATTACGCACAATTGGCAAATTCTTTTGCAATTGATGCAGAACAGGCAAAAGACAGCATTCTGGATGATACAGGTTTTATTGCGATATCAGCGGATTTAACAGGTGCTAATAACATCGGAACCTGTGCTGATAATATTAGCTGCATACAGGATGCCGCTTCAAATGCACAAATTGCAGAAGCTAAAGCCATAATTGCAGCTAAACAGGCGGCTCTGGCACAGGAATCAGCAACGGAAGTTAATAATGTATTAGCTAACTCTGCAAATACAGATTTTTCTAATATAACAGACAATGCAAAAACTGTTATAAAAGAAAATGGAGGAGTCTGGGGGTTTATACAGGGAGATATTTCAGAGCAAACAGACTTAAGCGAAACTTTTGAAACAAAAGCCGATGTTGACTTAAGTAACTGTACAAAACCGTATATCACAGAAACATATTGCAGCGGTGCATCCTGGTATAGAATTTGGTCTGATGGCTGGATTGAACAAGGCGGGCAGGTTGGGGTTATAAACGGTAGTGCAGGGACTCAAATTACTTTGATAAAAAACTATTCTGATGCAAATTATTGCCTGCAAGTAACTAACGTTGCAACCAGTGTGACCTGGGCACAGATGGTAGATGCACACATGATTAGTAAAACAAATAGTGGATTCAAGGTAGTTGCAAACTTACATAATAACTCTGCAAATTGGTATACATGCGGATATTAAAATTTTGAATTAAGGAGAGGATAAAATGTCATACAAATTAGAACAACCATATACTGATATTGAAAAAGCAGATTTTATTGTTGAATATAATCACAAGAAAAATCTCAAAATAGTTGAAAATAATAATACAATTTTTGCACTTGAAGCAAATGAAATAATGGGTACTGATGGTAAGCCGATCATCAACCCTAATTATGAAACAGAACTTGCACAAAAAGAAGCTGAACGCATTAGTAAGTTAACCTGTACAAAGAGAAATTTTGCTCTAATGCTTCAAAAGCTCGGCGTCAGCTACAGTCAATTAAAAGAAATTATTGCTACTAATGAGCAGGCCCAACTTGAGTGGGATTTATGCGTAGAGTTAGAACGTTCAAATCCTCTTCTTGACACTATGGCTGCAGAATTGAACATAACTCCTGAAACATTAGATAAAATGTTCAAATACGTTAATGGAGAACTTGAAGTATTTCCGGAGGCTCAACACAATGCTTGAGTATTACACTAACCAGAAAGCCGGAATTTTTTTTGATGATAATCCCCATGTTTGTATAAGATACTACATTCCATCAATGACAGAAGAAGAACGAAAGTCAATTGAGAAGTATCCGTTTATTAATAAAAAAAATCTACAGGTTAGGTTATGTGATTACCAAAAAGATAAAACGTACAATTTTGGAATACCCAAAGGGTACTGCTATGACGGGGCTTCTATACCCCGTCTTTTTTGGCGTGTTATAGGCTCAAATACGGACAACCGTTTCTTGATTCCTGCACTTGTTCACGATGTTTTATGTGAAAATCACAACTATGTAGACAATGACAGAAATTTTTCTACAGAAGTCTTTAATGCACTTTTAGAAGCGAGCGAAGTTAACGCTTTTAAAAGATTTTGCATGAAAAAATCAGTAAATTGTTATCAGAGGTTTTGCAAATGGTAAAATACAAGTTATTAGATAAACAGCGGGAATTTATCGAAATTCCTCATTCAAATTCACTTGATGTAGCGATTTATCAGGGAGGATATGGATCTGGAAAAACCTGGTGCGGCTCACTATTAGGAATTTTGCTTGCAAAAAAATATCCAGGCTGCCGCGGTCTTGTCGGAGCAAAAGAGTATGAATTGGTCAGGAAAACGACTCTGGTTTCTTATCTCGACCATTTAGAAAATCTCGGCTATATTATGGATAAAGATTATACCTACAATAAAGTAGATAAAATTATCAAATTTTCTAACGGCTCCGAAATACTTTTTTCAGCCCTTGAAGATCCTGAGAAGTTTAAATCATTGAATTTACACTGGGCTGAAATTGAAGAAGCCTCGCAGATTACAGATTCCTCTTTTAAACAGTTAATAGGACGTCTAAGAAATACTTACAGAGGCAAGAACTGGGTAGATTTCCGTTACCGTCTTTTTGGCCACACTAACCCGCAGGCCGACAAAGGCTGGATATGGCAGCGATTTGTAGAGCATTCAAAAGAAAATTACAGGCTGATAATTGCACCAACTACTAACAATATTTATTTACCCCCGCATTTTATACAGTCTATGAAAGACAGCTTTGATGAAGAGTATTATAGAATTAATGTACTCGGAGAATTTGGAGACTATTCATCAGGGCTTGTTGTAAAAGGTTTCAGCGAGAAAAATAAATTAAACTTGAAATATAATCCGAATTTACCTCTGCATCTTACCTGCGATTTTAACGTAGATCCGATGTGCTGGGCATTAGCACATAAAGATGAAGAAAATGTATATTTCTTTGATGAGATTGTTTTGGAAAACACATCCACACAGCAATGTATTGAAGAGTTTATCAGAAGATTTCCCAAACACAAATCAGAAATAATAATTAACGGCGACGCATCAGGTGATAATAGAAGTACTCAGAGCGAGTATACAAATTACGTTATTATTAAAAACGCTTTGAAAAAACACGGTTATGACAACGTAAAATTCAAACTGAGAGATTACAATCCTCCAATTTTGAACAGAATTTCTGCATTTAATGCCAGAGTAAAAAACTCAAACGGAGAATGTCATCTCTTTATCGACCCTAGAAAATGCAAATGGATTTTGTATAATATTTATAATCTTTCCTTTAAAGAAGGAACAAGTATAGTAGATGTACCAACACATACACAGATAAAATCAAACAGGGATTTCAAGTTTCTTGAACATCCATTTGATGCAATAAGTTATCTCGTAGAATATTACTGGAGATTAAGAGGGTAGCAAAATTATTATTTTCTGGTTTTATAATACTAAGGAGTTTTTCAATGAACGTAAAACCTTGTAATGTATCACAAGAACAAAGACGGATTATTAATCAAAATATATTCCGAAGTGAATGTGAAAAATTCTTTGGCAAAATTAATATATATTCGCTAAAAAGTAATATATTTCTTTTTGGAAAGCTCGTTGATTCTAATGGCAAGAAAGGGTTAAATGAATACCAGGTTAATCTAATACACCAAGGTATAAAAACACTGCTTGCAAAAAATCAGAAAGCAGAAACAATTAATCTTATCAATGTAATGTATTCAACTATAATTAAAAGGATTACGCCTGATAGTATAATCTCTGGCAGCGTTAAACCGGAAACCTACAGACAAATAATTGATGACAGTATAAAAATGTACAGAGATTATCCGCTCTCAGAAGGAATTGACTACCGGCATATCCTCGGCAGACTTGTTTCGTTAAAAGACATGAGCCTTTGCGTAGAAAAGAAGATGCCTCGTATTCCGGAACAGCTTTCTCCGGTAGCTTGGACGATAAATGAACAATTAGAAATGGTACACCTTCTGGATATAATTTCTTCAAATTATAAAAAAGTCAGCTCTGATTTTAAAATTTATCCTGATGCTGCAAATCATATAGACCATAGAGAAATTCTTAATAAAGATGAAGTAAAAAACAATTACCATAAAAGTATTTTAAAACTATTATGGATGCTGCGAAACAGTTCAAAAAAATTATTAGGAAATGTCGCGAACTTTGACGAGATTAAACACAGTATAGAACTTGCAGAATATTATTTTAATAAAATTCCGTTCAAAGATGCTCTCAAAATGCCTAAACTATGGCAAGTTGTTTCTGAATTCAAAAAAATCAGCAATACTTTAAAGAAAAAAGTCTAATCCAAAGGGATTGGCACAAGTCTTGAATAAAACTTATACTCATTATAACTTGCAGGGAGCTGGTTCCAATACCGGTATATAGTTAGCCCCCTTGCAGTGAGCTTCTCTACAAGTTTATCAGCCTCCTCAATAGTTGATGCCAAATAAGGATAACAAAATGGGATTGCCTCTTCAGAAATATCAAAACTTAATTGGTTTGTGTCCGCATAAATATTATGATATTTATCAAAAATCTTTCTTTTTATTTCATGATTGCCGGTAACTTTATGCGGGGAATAAATAGATGCAAAACCTTTAGGCTCTGCATAATAGGCATGAGCATTGTCAACTATCAGCTTTGGATAAGTTTTAACAAGCTTGTCAACATTTCCATCGCATATTCCAAAATAATTAGGATACAAAATAAAACTTTCTAACGGAAAATCCCGTACAGGCATAAAATTGTCATCAATATGATAAAATAAAGGTTTTGCGCCCTCTGCAAAAACAGCATGACGAATTACATCACACAAATAATAAGGAATATAAATTTCCTGTACTCCATTATTTTTTATAATATACCTTAGCGCATCCCGCGCAAACTTAAAATCATTTTTCATAACTAATCAAAAAGGCGCGAGGTCTAAAGACCTCGCGCCTTTTGTATATAACTACTATTTGCCTAATTGGCTCATAACTTCATCTGCGAAGTTATCATTTCTTTTTTCAAGACCTTCGCCAAGAACGTATCTATCAAATTTAACAATGTTAAATTTACCGCTGATTAACTGTTCAATAGTTTGTTCAGGGTTTTTAACAAAAGGCTGTTCAACTAAACATCTTTGAGCCATTAATTTGTTAACTCTTCCTTCAACAATCTTAGCTCTGATTTGTTCAGGTTTCTTAGCCAAATCTTCTTTACCCATTTCGATTCTTGTTTCTTCTTCGATTACAGAAGCTGGAATATCTTTTCTTGAAACGAATTCAGGGGCATAAGATGCGATATGTAAGCAAATATCTTTTGCAAGAACTTCATCTTTAGCATCAGTTTCAAGTAAAACACCAATTTTACCGTTGTGAATATAAGTAGCAACATTGCCTTCGTATCTTACAAATCTTCTAATAGTAATTTTTTCACCGATAGAAGCAATTTTTTCTTTGATTACATCTGCAACAGGCTTGCCTGATTTTGGGCAAACAGTTGCCAGTAAAGCATCCACGTCAACAGGATTTGCTTCTGCTACGAGTTGAGCTAAACCATTTGTTAATTCAATAAATTCAGCATTTTTAGCAACGAAGTCTGTTTCGCAGTTAACTTCAATCATAGCACCGCAAGAATCAGAAACGAAAGAACCAACTCTTCCTTCTGCAGCAATTCTGCCCATTTTCTTATCAGCAGAAGCCATACCTTTTTGGCGTAAAACTTCCATTGCCTTTTCCATATCACCATCAACTTCAACAAGAGCTTTTTTAGCATCCATCATGCCAGCGCCTGTTTTATCACGGAGTTCTTTTACCATTGTAGCTGTAATATTCATTTTATAATTCTCCTTCTTGGGGTAAATAAGAGGGAGAATTCCCTCTTTTTACCTTTAAGTTAATTTAGTAACTATACTGTAGCTGCTTCTTCAACACCGGCATCAGCTGCTGTTACAGCTTCAACTTTGCCTTTTGAATTAGCATTGTTTTCTCTTAACTGTTTACCTTCTAAAACAGCATCAGCTAATTTAGAAGTAATAAGCTTAATTGAACGGATTGCATCATCATTACCAGGGATAATGTAGTTTATGCCTTCCGGATTAGCATTTGTATCAGCTAAACAGATAACAGGTATATTTAATTTGTTAGCTTCTTTAATAGCAATATCTTCTTTTGCCTGGTCTACTACGAATATAATATCAGGTAAACCGCGCATTTCTTTGATACCGCCGAGAGTTTTGCTCAATTTTGAAAGCTGTCTGTTTAATTGAGCCTGTTCTTTTTTAGGTAATTTTTCAATATGTCCGGAAGCAATAAATTCTTCCATTTCTCTAAGTTTGTTAACTCTTCCTCTGATAGTTTCAAAGTTAGTTAACATACCGCCTAACCATCTTCTGTTAATATAATAAGCACCGGCACGGTTAGCTTCTTCAGCAACTACTTCTGCTGCCTGTTTTTTAGTACCTACAAAAAGGACATTTCTTCCTTTTGCTGCATATTCTCTAACTGCATCATAAGCTGCGTCTAATAGTTCGGTAGTTTTTCTCAAATCAAGAATATAAATACCGTTTCTTGCGCCGTAAATATACGGTTTCATTTTTGGATTCCAGTGCTGAGTCTGGTGTCCAAAGTGTACGCCTGCTTCTAAAAGTTCAATAAGTGATGCTACTGACATCTTTTGTCTCCTTTGTTTTTTTTAACTTGTTTTACTACGGGCTGCACTGTTTCATTTAACGATTGTTAAACTAGAGCAGAGTCTATCAAACTAGTGTAACCACTAAAATCGTAGTATAAACATGTTTTCAAGGCAAGTTTATATTAAGTCAATCATCTTTTCTGTAACAATAAAATCCTTAACAGGGATTTGAAACGGCTTTTTTATATCAGGAGTTGAGGTCTTTAATTGAATATCTGTAGGAATAATAGAATAATTATCATATAGGAAAACCTTTCCATCCGGGGTAATCATCTTAAGGTAACGCATATTTGCAGCAGAAAGTTTTTCATATACTTTTATCCGGTCATAATTTTGCTCTGCAATTTCTCTATCCTTATCTATGCGATTAATCATACTAAATTTTTCCGGATTTTTTGTTTTATAGAATTTTTCCATTCTGCCTGAAGTAAACATTCTGGTACTATAATTATTTAGAATATCAACATATTGTTTAAATTCTTTTTTGGTCAGCATACCAAAATGAGCTCTAAGATTAAGCTCCTGCATAATATGTATAATCGCAGGAGTAAAGTCATTCAGACGAAATCCTTTCATTTCTTCTATACTATTATCAAGCACTCTTATTATCACATGGAGTTTTTTTGAGTCTAATACTGGTTTAAAAGTCAAAAGCACATTAGCAGTGTCCTTAACATATTGTGTGTATCTATCACGCGCCTTTTTGTAATCTTCACTCAGAGAAGCTTCTTCCTGCTCATATTCACTTCCGACATTTCTTATCGGACGGTACAGCTCATCCGGATTGAACTCTGAATTAACAGCCTGCACATATTTAGGTCTGAACGGATTTATTGAAATATTAATCTGGTGAAAGTTCTTGTAATTTCCATCTTGCATAAGCTTTCGAACATACTCTTCTGCCGCAGCCTGCTTATCTGCATTTACCCCCTTATTTACCCCTGTCCCCCAGCCGTTCGTATCAAAAACCGGACTATAGCCCAAAGCGTCTTTCATAATTTTTGCAATTTCAATAAAATCGTGTTTTTGGCCTTCCTTATCATACAAATGACAATCCAGTGCATCAGCATCGAAAGAACAATCTATATACGGCTGTCCGTGATGGTGTACAGGATTAACACCCAGCCTGTTTCTAAGCTCCTTAACATCATTGCAGATTTGTAATAAATCTTCAAACGGGTATCGTTTAATAAACGGCTGGGCATTTGCATAACAGTGCAGACAGTGGTTTGTACACCCGCTTATCATATTGATAGAATGCAGGTCAGTCAATGCAAATGCAATCTGCTTTAGGGAAAGTCCTTCAAAAGTTTTTAGCCCCTGCTGTATTCCCTCAAGTTTTTCAAAATTCAAATCGCATAATTTTTTATTAAAAATCTTATTTATAAATTTTGTTCTTTGCGCGTAACGTAATGCATCACTGTGCCCTTTGAAGCTTATCGGTCTATAATTTCTAATAATTAATTCAGGATGCCCCTTTTTCAAATCCCCGAGTTTTTTGGGAGTCAATTTGGAAGAAAAATCAGCCTGTAATGAAGGTTTTGCATTTCCCCTTATTTGAAGAACTTTTGCATATTGCTTAGTCAAACTTTTAAAATATCTGCCTGCAAAGTCAGTAACTCCCAGCCACGGGTCAATAATTAAGGCATCTTTATTTTTAAAATGATATTTTTTATCAGGTTTAATTTCTTTATCTGTGATAAAAGCGACTTCATGTTTTGCAAACCCTTTTCCTGCAAAAATTTTGCCTGAATAAACATTCTTCTGCCCGTTGATTCTTGCGATTAATTCTGCGAGTTTTGCTTCTTCAGAACAGTTGCCAAGCCCTCCTTGAAGGCTTTCCAAAACATACCTGTACAAATTCTTCTCATCAATTTCCATATTGTATCTTTGTGCAGCAAATTTTAAAGCATATCTCAATGACATATTACCCCAGAACAAATCTTTAACTTTATCCTCTCCAATCATTGAAACAATTCTGCTTTCAGAAACATGCGGATATAGACTGTGCGCCTTACGTGTTATCAGGTCTGCATTTCTTATTACTTTTTGCCGGCTTTCAAATGTAATCATATTTGTGCAAAAACCTGTAAAAATTTTTCTTGATATTTACTTAATAAAACTTTACGTTCGTTTGTAAAAAATATATATGCATGATATTATCCTTGTATACGTAATCCAAACAATCACAGATTATTATAAAAGGAGAACCCTATGTTAGATTTTTTGTTTAAAAAAGAAGCAGGAAATGCTTGTGAAAATTTAAACAGCTTTTATTCTAAGTTAAGAGAAATGCATTCATTTGAGAGCATAACTGAAGAAAGAAAAGAGTATTTAAAATCTACAATGACAAGGTTCGGTTATCTTCCTTATCCGCAGATAAAAGCATTAGAAGAATTAACTGATGCAGAAGTTTTATTTGCTCTTGAATCAAAATGGGAAGCTAACGGTGTTTTTGAAAATGGAAGTTTCAGCTTCACAAAAGCTAGTGTGCTTGCCAGAAATAATGTAAAAGATTCAAGCTGGCTTCAAAAAGAAGGACACGACATTAAACTTATTAACCTTGCAGGCTTAGGCGATGGTAATAAATCCAGCGGCTGTGGAAAATTTATGGATTGGCTGAGGGAATTATTAATTCTGCCATCAGGAAATTTAAACAATAATATTTTCGGAACAACTATGTATTTAATACCGTTCCACCCGCGTGAATTCGGCTGTGCTTATCTGCCTACAGCAAGTGCTGTGAGCCCTGCTCTTGAAGACAAAAACATTACAGAAAAAACAGGATGCGGAGCAGATGAACAGGTAAAATTGTTCATACAAATGACACAGCTCGCAGGTCATCCGGTAATTTATGATATACTTCCGCAGACCGGACGTTTTTCAAAAATAGTTTTAACAAATCCTGATTGCGCAAGATGGTTTGACACTAATGCCTTAATTTCTGAATTAACTAAACATGTTGATGAAGCAGCTGCAAAACTTAAAGACAAATATTCAAAAGATGATCTGGATATTGTCAGCGGAATTTATAAAAAAGCCGTCAAGGGTGAAAGTTTCGGTGAATTGACAGAACATTATCAAACTATTTTTAATGAAATTGATGAACTATTGAAAGAAACTAAGATTTTCTTATCTAATTCTATGCTTGAAAAAAGTATTCAGGATAGATTACACAAAAAAGCAAAAATGATTATAAACAAGCTTACCGGAAATAATCACGGCAAGAAACTTTCAGAAAATGAAATAAATAATCAGGGAGAGATTATACAAGGGCTCATTCATGAAGGTATGTGGCCGGCTCCGGGCGGTGCGTGGTGCTCAGCAGGTGTTCCAATTTTTGATAAAATGAGCGAAGGAGCTTCATATCCTACTTTCAAACATTATAAATTTGACGGCGATGATGTTACTAAATTTGCAAACCTTGACTGTCAGACACCTTATTACTTTGTATGCCTCGAAAATGGCAAGTATAATAATGATGTTATTAAATTCTTTATTGATTATATGAAAAATCTTCAGGAAGAATTTAACTTTGACGGGTTCAGAGTTGACCACATTGACCATATTGTTGATGAAGTTTCTGAAAAAGATGGAGTGCCAATAAGTTACAGAGCGCCTAGAAAAGTTCTGGGAATGCTCAATAGTGCAATGAAAGAAAAAATCCCGTATTTTGCAACACTTGCAGAATATATGCTCTGGGATAATTTCTATAAAGAATACCATCAAGATATGCACTTTGATTTGCTCTGGGGTAATGACATTGTTTCACAAAGCTACAAGACGCCGGAAGCGATTGCAGAAGATAATTTATATTTGGCTAACTACAATTCTTCTTCAAAAAAATCAACTCCGCTTTCCATCCTGAAAACTTATAATAATCAAGATGGAGAATTTGAAGCTATCAACAGATATCCGGGTCAGTTAGGAGAACAAGGAGCATTATTCAAATGGTTTAAATACAAATTCCTACCTGGCGGGCGTAATGCACAAAGACCGGTTATGTACATTGATGGAGATGAATCCTTTACAAAAACCGGTATGGAATATATTATCGGAAACGAAGTTTCAATGAAGCGTGAAAAAGATTACGATTTTTACGCAAAATTTGATGCAATTGATAGATTTGTTAAAAATTCACCTGTTATTACTGATGGAGAAGCTCATATAATCAGGCAGGATGATGATGGGTTTGTTGTATGGCAAATTCAGAAAGAAGGATTGAAAAATTCAATTCTTGTTGCTGCTAACTATAACTCTCCTACAGAAAAATTCTGTGTTGAAGAAAACGGAAACTGCTGGACAGAAGAAAGAGAAGGCAGAGAAGTGTTTGATAAAACTATCGAACTTTCATGCGACTATTCTATTGTTTCTGAATTTAGATTTGATGGAACTGATTATATGGAAGAAAAATTTGTTGCAGCTACAAATTCGCTTTCTTTTGGGAAACTAATGCCTGCAGAATTTAAGTTCTTCACAGTAATAAAATAAATACTACCATTACATAGCATAAAATGGGTAATACTAATTCAAACCAGAATTATATTTACCCCTGGAGTATAATTTACGATTAAGTAAACTACGATTAAGTAATATAGGGATACAACCGGATAGAAATATCCGGCTTTTCTTTGTGTGTGCTACGCACGTAGACCCAGAGTCGATTGACAATCCTGTCAACCTCAAAGTTTTCGCGACCAACTTAAGGCCATTTCCCTTTTCCCCTAGCCCTTGAATGTAAACGCTACAACCTTGTCAAAATTTACATGGAGCCAATCATAGTGCGAACTGGTATACTGGTCACAGGTCTGGTTTTCGTATACATCATTTATTAAGCATAAAGAAGCATTAGTAAGGTTTATATAAGCTTCTCTATTACATTCTTCGCAGTCATACACCTGACCGACAATTTGATAATGATTAGTAAGAAGTACAACACGATTGCTGCTGCTTATCTCCATAAGTCTTTTAAATTCTTCTGATTTACTCATTTTTTTAATCCTATACTTGTATTACAAATACAGAATTTATCAAAATAAAAAACGAAGCAATTACCCGATTCTACAGAACCATATCGTTAAAACTCTTCGAATCATCATAATTAAACATATGGATAAATGAATAAAGCATCTTAGCAGAAAACCTTTTAGTTCCGACTTCCAGCATAGTTCTTAATGCCTCTTTATTATTCATCACCATAATATGGGTTCTATTGAATGCAAGATTATCATAAAAATTTGCCACATTAACAATTTGGCTGTACTCAGAAATATAGTCACTGGATAGCCCTTTTGGATACCCTGAACCGTCATTATTTTCATGATGTTCAAGAGCAACTTTGGCAATATCTTCCGGAAGTTCAAACTCTTCTCTAATCATCTTATAACCAATTACAGGGTGGTCTTTAACCTCATCCTCATTCATTGTAAGCATAGCTTCTGAATCAGTAAGTTCAATCTTTAACTTGCCGATATCATGCAAAAGCCCTGCTAGTATTACCTGATCAACATTTAATGGAGAGAATTCAAGCTTCTTGGCAATCAAACCTGATATAACAGCAACATTTAAAGGATGACATAATTCATACTCTCCTAAAAACCTTATCTTTGAGCCTTTTCCGGATTTTCCTACCTGCTTGAAAACTTCTGTTTTTAAAACGCCTACCAGAGTGTTAAGTTTAAAAAGAGCTTCTTCATAATATCCTTGAATTAACAAGTCCAGAATTCTTTTGTAGAAATATTTAATTTTTACCTGAATTTCTGTTTTAACATATGCATCTTTATTAATAACCGTTTCAAAATCTGCAGCATCAATACCTTCGTAAGAAAAATTTAATAACTGGGAAGGAGTTCCATTTTCGGCCTCTACTTTACCTTCCGACTCTTCTTCGCTGCCAAATTCTTCTGTGTAAATTTTTACATAGTTTTTCAGCATTATAAGCTTTCCGGGAGTCAAAACCTCGCCGGCTTCTAATATTTTGCCCTTGTTTTCTGTATATAAATCAAACGGCAGTACTTTATAGCTGCTTAATTCTTTATTGGTTACAATTCTCATAATAAGGATTATAACACTTCTCTAGCAAATTTCATACTTTATTTATACTAAATCACCGCTTTCTTCTCGGCGTTTTTCTTTATAGCTGTATGCTGCATAAATTGTTAATCCGATTAAAAGCCAAACAATAAAGTATAAAGCAGATGTTGCTTTCGCGCTAAATTTACAATACATCAAAGCTGCACAGGTTATAATACCAAGTATCGGAAACCACGGACAGAACGGAACTTTAAAAGGTCTGGGGCGATTTGGTTCTGTTTTTCTTAAAATAAGTACCGCAATACAAATTATAATAAATGATGTAAATGTACCGAAATTACAAAGCTCTGCCGAAATATTTAAATCCATAAACAAAGCACAAACAATTACTATTAATCCGGAAATCCATGTAAGTATATGAGGAGTCTGAAACTTTTCATGGATTTTGTTTAAAGATTTAGGCAGAAAATTATCTCTGCTCATCGCAAAAAGAATTCTTGTTGTACCAAGCTGATAAATTAAAAGCACAGATGTTAATGCGCACAAGGCACCCATTGAAATCAGACCTGCATACCAGTTAATACCAATAAATCTCATTGCGTGTGCCAGCGGGGCCTGAGTATCAATGGCGTTAAGAGGCACAACTCCAGTCAAAACAAGTGCTGCACATATGTACAAAATTGTACATAGAGCAAGAGTTCCCATAATTGCTACAGGCAAATCTCTTTGAGGATTTTTTGTTTCTTCCGCAGCAGTTGAAATTGCATCAAACCCGATATATGCAAAGAAGATTACAAACGCACCTGTAAAGATTCCCTCTAAACCATTAGGTGCAAAAGGTGTCCAGTTTTCAGGCTTTACGTAAAAAGAACCCACAACAATAAATGAAAGAATGATAAACATATTCACTCCTACCATAATTGTTGCAACTCTTGTCGATTCCTTAACCCCCTTAACTAACAATATTGTTAAAAGCAAAACAATTGCTATTGCAGGTACGTTTACTGCAACCGGAATATTTAAATTGAACGGCAAATGTATAAAAGGCATAACATCTTGAGGATTCCAATTATACTTATTGCAGATTTCGTACATAGTTCTGTAATCATTTCTAAGCCATAACGGCCAGTTTACAATAAATGCCGGCAGTATATGCTTAAACCCTTTCATAAACTGGACAAAGTATCCTGTCCAGGCACTTGCAACAGTAATATTACCAATTGCATACTCCAGCATTAAAATCCAGCCGACCATCCAGGCCATAAATTCACCCATTGTTGCATAGGTATAAGTATACGCACTTCCTGCAACCGGTATCATAGCTGCAATTTCCGAATACGAAAGTGCTGAAAAAACACTTGCTACAGCCGCCAGAATCATTGATATAACAACTGCCGGTCCTGCTCCTGCACCATCTGCACTTCCTGCAATTGCGCTTCCGATAATTGTAAAAATACCTGTACCAACAACCGCACCTATTCCTAGGATTATTAAATCAAATACGTTTAAAGTTTTTTTCAGCCCGGAATTTGAACCTTCGTCAATAAGCTCTTGAGGGCTTTTACATTTTAATAAATTATTTAATACCTGCTGTAATTTCATCTTTTCCTGCTATTTCTTTACTTTCAGCTAATATTTCTGCTTTTCTGTTCTTTTTATATCCGTAAGAAGCGTAAATAAGTGCACCCATGATAACCCAGACGATAAACAGTTCTGTTGATAAAACAGCAGCTTCGCCTTTTGCAATTACCATAGAAAATATCATCAAACCTCCGCAGCAAACAATTCCTGCAATTGGAAACCACGGACAGAATGGAACTTTGAAAGGTCTTGGGCGATCCGGATCAACCTTTCTTAAGATTAATATTGCAACACAAACTATAATAAATGATGTAAATGTACCAAAGTTACAAAGAGATGCTGCCACATTTAAATCCAGAATTAACGTACCGAGAATTCCTACAACACCTACAGTTATCGTAAGAACGTGAGGAGTTTGGAATTTTGGATGAATTTTCTGGAAAACACGCGGCAGGAAATTATCCCTGCTCATTGCAAAAAGAACTCGTGTTGCAGCCATATGCATTACAAGAAGCACAGAAGTAAGTCCGGCCAGAGAACCGATTGAAATCAATCCTGCAGCCCAGTTCTGGTGTACTGCTGTCATTGCATAAGCCATAGGTGCTTTAAATAATCCCTCCGGAATTGCAACTCCGCTTGTTGGCTGCATACCTGTGAGTACAAGAGCAACCATAACATACACAACTGTTGTCACAACAAGAGAGCCGAGAATACCTATTGGTAAATCCTTCTGCGGATTTTTGCATTCTTCCGCAGCAGTTGCCAGAGCATCAAAGCCTATGTATGCAAAAAAGATAATAAATGCCCCCATAAAGAGTCCCTCAAAACCGTTTGGTGCAAACGGAGTCCAGTTCTCAGGACGTATATAAAACATTCCGGTAAGTACAAACAAAGCAATTACCCCGAGTTTAACTGCAACCATAATTCCAGCCATCTTAGCAGAATCTTTAGTACCTTTTACAAGTATTGCAGTAGTAATTGCAATCATAATTATAGCCGGAAGATTTATACAGAAAGGAATGCCTGCAAAATGCGGAATTGCAGTATGAGCATCCAAACCATGATTATTACATATATTTACTGCGGAACGAAAATCATTAACCAGCCATATCGGAGGGTTAACAAACCATGCCGGAAGAATACTCGAAAAACCTTTTATAAATTGCAAAAAGTGATTTGTCCATGCACAGGCAACTGCAATAAAACCGATTGCGTATTCCAGCATCAAAATCCAGCCTACAATCCACGCAGCAAATTCTCCCAGAGTGGCAAAAGTATATGTATAAGCTCCGCCGGCAACCGGTATCATTGTGGCAAATTCTGTATAGCAAAGCGCAGAAAATACACAGGCGATAGCAGCAATTACCATTGAAATAATTAGTGCCGGTCCGGCTCCCGGGCTTGACCCGTCAGCACTTCCAGCAGCTGCAATACCAACAACAGCAAATATTCCGGAACCTATAATTGCTCCTACGCCTAAAATAATTAAATCCCAAACACCTAATGTTTTTTCCAAACCGCCTTTTGCAGCACCGGCCAACGCATCATCTGGATTTTTGCGTGTTATCATATTTCTCAGAACCTGAGAAATAGGGAAAGAAGAATTACTATTTGCCATCTATCACCTTTCTATTGACTTGTAGTTATATAAGAAACTCTTATTATCTGCACAGCAGAGGGAAGCCGAGTTTCTCACGCTGCTGAACATATAACTTAGCGACCGCTGACGCCATTGTTCTTACTCTGTTTATGAAATTGATACGTTCGTCCTTACTGATTACACCTCTTGCATCAAGAAGGTTAAAAGTATGCGAACATTTCAATACATAATCATATGCAGGCAGTACAAGCTCTGCATTTATACAATTATCGACTTCTTGCTGATATGCGTCAAATAATTTAAACAATCTGTCTGCATCAGAGTATTCAAAGTTATATTTTGATTGTTCTATTTCGTTTTGGAGATAAATGTCACCATATTTTAAATTGTTATTCCACATAATATCAAAAACAGATTCTTTGTTTTGAATATACATGGCAATTCTTTCCAGACCATAAGTAATTTCCAGAGCAACAGGCTTAACTTCCAATCCTCCCACCTGCTGGAAATATGTAAACTGTGTAATCTCCATACCATCAAGCCATACTTCCCAGCCTACACCGGCTGCGCCTAAAGTCGGAGATTCCCAGTTATCTTCTACAAATCTTACATCATGTTTGGATAAATCTATTCCCATAGCTTCCAAACTCTTTAAATATAATTCCTGAGCATTGTCAGGTGATGGTTTCAAAATAACCTGATACTGAAAATAATGTCCTAATCTGTTAGGATTTTCGCCATATCTGGCATCAGTAGGACGTCTGCAAGGTTCAACCATTGCAGTAGACCATGGTTCAGGCCCGAGTGCTCTTAAAAAAGTTGCAGGGTTCATAGTTGAAGCACCTTTTTCGATATCATAAGGCTGCTGGATTATACATCCGTAATCTGACCAAAATCTTGATAAATTTAGTATTAAGTCTTGAAAATTTAACGCCATTTATATTTTTTCCATTCTTCTATTGTACTTTTTACACTTAATAAATTATACACATAAAGGGGGGTAAATGCAAAAAATTTAGGCAAATAATGTTAACTTTTGTAAAAACTCATTTTCTTATTATCTAATTAATCCACTTGAAGCTTGTTACGTAATCATTACCGTTAATGTTGCCCTTAATTTCTGCAACGAATTTTCTGTATGCTTTGCTGGATAATTCAATTCCCGGAATGTTATTTATCTGCTCCAGAACTTTTGTATTCTTAGAAAGGTCTACTCCCGGTATGGCATTAAATAAAGTGTTTAATGAAAGGTTTCCTATAGGGCCGAACATTGTAGAAATTTTCTTGGAGAGCAGCCCGTATACTTCCATCTCAGCATTCGCGGTAGAAAAATTATAGTTTCCGCCAATAAACAGACTTAAATCTTCACCTTTTGTTGTGATTTCAATATTTTCTGCAACGCCGTCTTTTATGTTAATTGCACCGGAAATACTTGAAAAATCACCGGTTTTTAACGGGGTAATAATATCAATTACACTGTTTATTGAAATACTTGTTAGCCCGCCTTTAAGAAGATTACCGGCTTTTAATAAATATTCCAGAGAGCCTAATTTAGGCATCCTTCCGTCTTTTACATTAAATGTTGTTTTACCGTTAAGAGTTTTCATACAATTGTCAAAACTTTCACCGACGCAAGAAAGTTTTATATCACCTGTCAAATCTCCATACATTTGATTATTAAGGTCAAATAGTGCATAGCTCAAGTCGTTTGCGTTTATTTCTTTTGCCTTCAAAGATATCGCAGTATGATTGTTTTCAAAATTGTAGTTGAAAGAACCGTTTAAAATACCGCTTGCAATAATGAATTTAAAATTATTTACATTTAATATTTGTTTTTCACTCAAAGAGGCATTAGCTTCAAAATCTTTTGCTACAATATTTCTTAGATGGATTGTATCAGCCTTCATATTTATATCTTTTACGACGAGTGAAGATAAATCCATTCCTTCAAATGTATCAAAAGTCTGCATATTATCAACCTGAGAGAGTTTCAATTTTTCAGTTATATAATTTAAATCTAACAGTTTCGTATTCAAATCTGCTTTTTCAACATAATACGGAATAGTTAATTTATTTTTTAATACCGCATGCACTGTAATATCATTTCCCAGAACTTCACCCTTTGAAGACAGGTCAATACTCTTATCCTTAAATTTGAAAGTGATGTTTTTCATAGTTGTATCAAGGAAAGGGATGTTTGTTTCAAAGATATGGAAATCTCCGATAAGTTTCGGGTTTGAAAGTTTGCCGTTAAAACGCAGGTCAGATGTAAACTGTCCCTGTTTTATATTTGGTTTTCGGAATATTATATTAAATATTCGAGCATCAGTTGGGTTCTGGGTTTTTACGTACAAATCATGAAAAACTAAATCGTCTTTATAAATATCTATTCCGCCTCTTGCTTTAAGCATATTCAATCTGGTGTATCTGCTTCCAAGAGAAGAGATTATTTTGTCATATGAAAATTTTCTTATTCTCAACAGGTTTTGTTTTAATATTTGAGCGTCAAGGTTAAGTACAATTGCATTCTCTATATCGCCAACCGTTGCTCCAAGGTGGTAAATACTTGAATCAGGTGCCATATTTACTTCGCCTTTTACATCAAAATTATCTTTTACCCCTCTTGCACGGAGAGAGTATACAATATCACCCTTAATTTTGACAGGATAAATCTGATTTTTATTAATATACTTATCGATAAAATCCTGTTTTGGCTTCGAATTAATGTATATATTGAAGTTCTGTTTATTAAAAATATCATTAACTCCTCCATCTATAAGCAGAGGCATTTCATCCGCAAGCAAATTTAATTTATTAAGCTTGAGCGAATTATTTCTTATTATTAAACTGCCGTTAATTACGTTAATTGGAAGAACTGCCGGTGTATATACAATACCCACACCGCCAAGATCTGAATAAGCATTTACTCTGTTATTATTTATCCTGCATTTTAAGTTAATCTTACCCTTTTCAAATTTAACTTTCTTAAAATCTTCAGGAACTATTGAATACTTACTTATAAAATTTAAAAGAGTCAGGTCAAAAGATTTTAAATTAACATTCCCGTTTACACGAGGTTTGTCAGAAACATTATCGGCATCCAGATTTACTTCGAAAGTGCTGTCAGAATTGACAAAGTTTCCTTTAAGGTTTGAAACTTTAAGTTTATTATTATTCAAAGAAATAATTCCGTTAGAGATTTTGAGTTTATTATCATGTGATACACCGATAATTCTTGCATCAAAATTAACTTTATTATATTCAATCTGGTCTATTTTACCTTTGTAACCTGCCGAAACTTTTAAGAAAATATTTCCTATATCAGATTTGATATCCGAAGCAAGAGGCAGTATATCATTTACATTAAGCCTTGGAATAGAAATTAAAGCATCAACAAGGTTATTTTTTACCACAGCTTTTGCCTGTAGAGGAGATTTTCCTATCAGTGCAGAAACATCTGCATCGGCGTTTGTTCCATCAAACTTAATTAAACCTTTTGTTTTACTTATATTTACACCTTGAACTCCGAATACGTTATCAAGCAGTTCTATTTCCCCTTTAGAAAAAAGATTTCTATTGAATTGGATATCCTCTATATCAAGAATTGAACCGTAGACTTTCAGTTTCAGATTAACAGGGCCTTTGCAGACATCGAGTTTTGGAAGCATTTTCTTTATATCTTCAATCATTGTTGAAGTTTCAATAGCTTTGTATAAATAAGCCAGTTCCTGAGATGATGAAGCTACATCAAAATCAAATTTTCCATATAGATTACAAACGCCGGCAATGCTTATAGGCTTTCCGTTAACCTGCCCGCTTTTTGTTTTAAATTCAGCACTCTGATCATTAAATTTTAATACCGCCTGTGCTTTTTTAAGAACTAAATCAGGTATTTCATTAAAATTGGTCGTAACATTATTGAAATTTAAAAGCCCCCAGACGTGCGGATTTTTGCGGTTTCCTTTCACAATAATATCAATATTTCCATCCCCTTTGACATCCATAATCGGCACCGGCCCTATAAGGAAATTCAATATTTCATGCAACGGAACAACCTTTTCTTCTGCTGTAGCCAAATCAACGTGCTTTGTACTCCATATACGCATATCAGAATATTTAACATTATATAATTCGACTCCGCCTTTTACCCATACACGCTCTATTCCGCCGGCAGGTACCTCAACATCAAAATTAACATACTTGCCTGTGAAATTAAGCTTTACTGTAGCGCCATTTGCGTTTTTAATTGGTTTGATAAGTATACCATTGTTTATGAAGACATCGCCGTTTACTTCCGGCTCATAGATATCTCCTTTTATAGAAAAATTCCCGATTGCATCTCCATAGAACTTATAATGTTTAAGTCTATAAACGTTAAACTCTTCCACAATTATCGGCGGTAAAAGGTTCACGATATCCTCTACACGGGATTTATCCAGGATAACATTAAAGTCTACCATTGTAATTGATTTATCAAGATAGTTTGATATTGCTCCACTCAAGGATGCTTTAATATTCTCTGATTTAACATCAACATATTCAAAGTTAATAACTTTGCTTGTAAGATTAAATTTTGAATTTATATTTAATGTATCAGGCAGAATAATTGATTTTGCATTGTCCTTCATAATTACAGCACAATTATCAAGGACAGCCTGAAGGTTTTTCTTATCTATTCTGACATTAATTATCCCGCGAATATCAGAAAGCCCGTTTGGAAGATATTGTCTTAAATAATCACCTAGAGGTGCAATATCAAAGTTATCAAAAGTAACATCAACAACACTTCTATCGACATCGTTGTTACGCGGAAGATACAGATTTACATTTGCTTGCGAGATTGATCCTTTAATATTGAGTTCGCTCGAAAGATTAAAATTCAATGCCCGCGCGTTTTTCTTAAAATATATATTACGTGCAGTATAAATTACCGGTTCGCTTAATCCCGGTTGATGAATATTAACGGCAAATTCTTCAACATTTAATTCATTAAGCTTTATTTTAGTTTTGTTTAGATTTTTAAAGAAATTTTTATCGAGTTCAAGCTCTTTTTTAAGGACAGAATTAATCTTTATCTCTGAAGCCTGTATTTTATTAATATGCACTTTCCCAGATAAAAGAGGCAGAAGTCTTATTGAAGTTTCAAAATTTTCTATACTGGTAAAATCTTCTGTCTTTTTTGATTTAACCTTTATATTTTTTGCCTTGAAAGAAGCCTTTGGAAGAGGAGTTAAAAACAACTGCGGTTTATCCACCTCAATAGTAAAGTCAGAATTTAGAGAAATATTTTCACAGACTTTCGGCAGGAGTTCTGTAAAAACAAACGGAAGCCCCAGAATCCAAAATGCATAAAAGCTCAAAATTATAATTATATATTTATTAAAAACTAGTTTCATTATATTTACATTTATAATAGCAATAAAGTTAACAATTGTAAACTTCGACACTCTTATGCTATAATTTTATCGTGAGAGATTTATTAAAAGTATTAGCAGTTGGGATAGTTATGTTTTTTGCTCCGTTTGTATATGCAGAGGAGTATAAAGTACTGGTTATTCCAGACAATATTGTTACAGAAAACGAAGCTGTCGATGCTTATATTTATAATGCAGCTTCAGAATTTTTCGCCAATGAAGTGATAAATATTCTCAACCAGACAGATTACATTACCTCTCCAACCGTTAGTGAAGAACGAAAACTTTTGAAAAGTAATCCTTCATATATGATACCTGCAAGAAATCTCACTAACAGGTTTAAAACATCTTACAATATTGATTACGTTCAGTTAAAAAAAATAGCAAATAAATCTCAAGCAAGATACGTACTTTTATTGACCTCTGCAATTGATTCAGAAAATTACATTCTCAGACGCACTTTATGGGATTTTCTAAACATTCCTGGAGCAACTGTTGTAGATCCGGCATATAAAATATGCACATACGCAGCACTCGTAGATACACAAAAAAATAACGTACTCTGGTCAAATACTTTTTACAAAACAATAAGTGTTGTGGAAAACAGAATTATTACAAGAGGCCCTTCGCCTCAGACAGAACAACTCCAAAAAATTAGAGATTATTCCAGAATGCTATGTCCTGAAATAGCTCAGAATGTTCAATTAAGAGTTCTTCCGCCGCAGGTTTATGATAAAGAGACCAACCAGATATACTATGATATGGGTAATTTTGATAATGTGTTTACTAAAAAATACAGAAGATGGCATAAGGAAGGTTCAAAAGACTACGATGCAGCGAAAACGCGTGTTGATGCCAAGATAACAAACACTAAAGAAAAATATCAGCAGTTCAAAGAAGAACGCGCACAAAAAGCTCAGGACAAAAAATTACAGAAACAGCTGGAAGTTAAAGCTGAACCTGTAACATCAGAACCTGCTGCAGAAGTAATACAGCCTTCTGATAATAATATACACAATATTAATTATAAAAAACCAGTGCTTGAAGATCAGAGTTTATATACTCCAATTGATATCCAAAAAACACGTAAGAATAATCTTTATGGAGAGTTTGATAACTCAAGACCACCGCTTAGAGAGTATAATTATTAACGAAAATCACCATGCCTTGAAACAACTCGTGTGACATAAATCTGCTCGCAAGAACCGCTTCCGTTATTTCCCCGAAAAGATTCCTTATCATTCCGCACTGTACTTGAAATACCTTCTTCCATTCTGCCGTCATTCCCGCGAAATTTATATTTTATAAGATAACCTTCAAGATAAACAATATCTTTTTTGCGAAGTTTTTTTATACCTTTCCTGACATTTTTGTTAGCAGGGCAAAGGTGATTATTTGTAAAAGCGTGATTAATTCCGCCTTCATGTTTAAAATATTTTGACAGATGATTTTGCCAGGCAGAACCGCTATAAGAATAATAAGATACTGTACCGGCCATACGAACTTTTACCGATTTATAAACTTCCTTAAACTTAAAATCGCCAAATCCTATTGAAACATCATAGGGATATACGGCTGCGGCCCACATTTTAGAAGGTCTGTAGTGAATGTCATATACACGGCCGTATATTTTGTAATCTGCAATAGGAGTAATTTCTGCAACACCGCCGCTTACTTCATGTTCAAATGTTTTTCCGTTTTTTATTTCTTGCTGTACAGGTTCCGAAAAAGGTTCCATATCTACATTTTTAAGCACTGTATTGTCAAAACGAATATGATTAATCAGAACAACCAAAACAACCAGTACAAATATTATTTTAGTTTTGATATCAATCTTAGAAATATCTGTATCATTGTCAAGATATATATTCATATTGCCTACATGCGCTCTGGTGCTGAAACTGCAAGAATATCCAGTGCATTCTTCAATGTTGTTTTGATTGCAATCATTAAAGCAAGTCTTGATTTCATTAAATCTTTGTCATCGCAGATTACGCGGTTAGAATTGTAAAATGAATGAAACTCAGCCGCGAGTTCTTGAACATATCTACAGATTGTGTATACAGTTCTGTTTTCAGCAGAAAGTTTTATTACAGATTTGAACTCTTCAAGCTTTAATATAAGTGCCTTTGCACTGTCTGCTGTTTTTAAAATAATATTTTTATCAAAATTATTTATTAAATCATCAAGTTCAGCTTGAGTCATAGGAGCTTTTACACTCTCTCCAGTTTCAGGGTTAACTCTGTCATTTACTGCGTTTCTAAGGATTGAGCAAACTCTGGCGTACGCATACTGAACATAAAACACAGGGTTTTCATCTGTACTTTTCTTCGCAAGCTCAATATCGAAATCAAGAGTCATATCAATATTTCTCATCTCCATCCAGTAACGTGTAGCATCAATACCGACTTCTTCTATCAAATCGTCAAGAGTAACCATATTTTTACGCTTGCCCATTCTGACTTCTTCGCCATTGATAACTAGGTTAACAAGCTGGCCGAGAAGCACTTCTAATTTATTCGGGTCATAGCCTAAAGCTTCAATAGAAGCTTTAACACGTGCAACATAGCCATGGTGGTCAGCGCCCCAGATATTAATAAGTCTGTCATAACCGCGGTGAAGTTTATCAATGTGATATGCAATATCAGCAGTTAAATAAGTATTTGAGCCGTCGGCTTTTTTAATAACTCTGTCTTGATCATCACCAAATTCAGAAGATTTAAACCACATTGCCCCTTCTTTTTCATAAAGCATTCCTTTTGCCATAAGCTCTTTGTAGCTTTCTTCAACCTTGCCGGATTTGTGCAAATCAAGCTCGGAATAAAAATTATCAAAGTGTACTCTGAATTCCTTCAGCAGAGCTTTCTGGCAGGCTTCCATTTCTTTTTTTGCATAATCAGAAAGAACCTGAACGTCATCTGTTGGTTCATGTTCAGAAAGATATTTTTTTGCAACAGGAATCAAATATTCGCCCGGATAATAATTCTTTCTTTCAATTTCGTCTGTCGGGAAATCAATATTTTCACCCAGTTCCTGCTTAATTCTTATTTTTAAAGAATTACCAAGTTTTTGGATTTGAGAGCCTGCATCGTTGATATAAAATTCCTGATAAACCTCATGTCCGTAGAATTTTAGCAGGTTTGCAAGCGCGCTTCCCATTGCCGCCCAGCGTCCGTGCCCGATGTGGAAAGGACCTGTAGGATTAGCAGACACATATTCAAGCAGGATTTTTTCAACCGGTACGTTTTCCGGCTTGCCGTAATTTTCTTTCTTTTCAAGAATTTCGGCTACAGCTTCTGCAAGAAGAGAATTTTCTATCTTGAAGTTAATAAATCCGCCGACAACAGTTACAGAATAATTTTCTTTTGTAAGATTTTCAACAATTGCCTGAGCAATCATTGGCGGAGCAATTTTAGCAGAACGCGCCAGCGAAGAAACATTCACAGCAAAATCACCAAAATCAGGATTTTTAGGTTTTTCGACAATTAGAGAGAACACTGCATCAGCACTCATCTGACCTAGTTTTCCTGCCGCAGCCGCTTTTTTTATACCATTTTTAACTTCATTTAAGAAAAAATCTTTTAACATCTTTATCCTCGCTTATCTATTTTTAACAACTAGTATAAGATAAACAGGGTTAAATGTATAGATATTTAGCCAAACACTACTGCGTAAAAACAAAAACTCTTGACAATAGTTAGATATCTAACTATAATATCTTTATGAAAGATTTATTGTCACTTATAGCAAAAATTCACGAAAAAGGAAACCGTTTTATTATTAAAGAATTAAAAAAGAACGGGGCAGCAGAGCTTGCTCCGAGCCATGGTGATATTTTAATATACCTTTATATGAATAAAAAAATGACAATGAAAGATATCGCGCAAAAAATTAACCGCACAAAACCCACAGTAACCGCACTTATTAACAAGCTCGAAAAATTAGGATACCTGAAAAGAGAAGTTTCCAGCCAGGACAATCGATATACAAATATTGTTTTGACTAAAAAGGGAGAAAATTTTAAACCTGTTTTTGAAAAAATTTCGAAAGATTTAAACGAAATGTTATACAAAAATTTATCAGCAGAAGAAGCTGATATTTTAGAAGAACTTTTAAGAAAAATTATATAAAAAATTTTAACATAATAGTTAGACATCAAACAAAAGGAGAGAATTATGACAAACTTTAAAAACGCAGAAATTGGAACTTTAGCTGAAATTGGAGAAAAATATGAGAACGGTAAAGCTTTTTTACATGATTTGCTAGAATTGACAAGCTGTGAAATATCAGTAAATGCTATGACAGCTGGTCTAAAAATTCCTTTTTGTCATAGACATTTTCAAAACGAAGAAATTTATATTTTTCTGAAGGGTGAAGGGACAATTACAGTTGATAATAAAGTTATAGACGTTAAGGAAGGAAGTTGCGTAAAGATAATGCCGAAAGCAGCTAGAACAATTGAAGCCAAAACCGATATGCAATATCTTTGTGTACAAGCTAAAACAAATTCACTTGAACAATTTGGGCTTAAAGATGCAGAACTTTGTTAATTAATCACTCAGCAAGAGCTTCAAGATCTTTTTGGAGCTTACTTAAAACACTTTCAGTTGAATCCTTGTTCAACAAAGTTGACTGAACTGCAGTATTTACAAGAGTGTTAATTTCCTTTTGATTTCTTTTCTGTTTTAACTGCGGGGTTATCCGGTTAATCTGTTTTGCACTTATTGAACGGGCTTTTGCTTCCAGAGCAGAATTATCGTTATAAAAACTATTCTTTAATACATTGGTGTTTGTACCAATAACGTTTGTCATTTTTGCAAGCTCAAGCTGATTTTGCTCATTTGTTAAATATAGACAAAAATCAAGCGCTTCCTTTTTATATTTAGCTCTCAATGGAATTACAAAATTCATGACAGAAAAATCATTTTGACCAACTGGACCTTTAATCTGTTCCATCACATCTGTTTGCTCGTAAACTGATGGTGCATTTTCCTTAATCATAGTAAGAAAATTTGCCCCCCCTTGAAAGAAAACAATTTTACCTGCCATATACTGCTCTAAAGCTTCACGATGAGTAAAAGTAATACTTTCAGGAGGAATAAGATCCTTCTGATACAAATCTTTGAACATTTCAAAAACTTTTTGCGCTTTCGGGTAATCTTCGGCTTCTGATATTCCGTACTTGTTCAAAATTTTAACCATTGTATCGTTTTCAGTTATTGTTGGTAAAAAGGCGTAAGCACCTGTATTTGCTTTTACTTTTTCAGAGATTGAAGCAAGTTCTCGATAAGTTCTTGGGAGTCTTATTATATCAGATTTTTGAAATAATTCTTTATTATAAATAGTTATCGCACTCGTTGCATACCACGGAATTGAGTACAATTTATCATTATATTTAAGAGCATTAATAATTTCAGGATTGAAATCCTGAACAGACTCCTCATCTATCTCTTCCAGAGTCCCTTTTTGAGCTAAAAGAGCTGAGAAATCTGGATTAAGATTAATTAAATCCGGCGGATTATCAGTCATAACTGCTGCAAGAGTTCGTTTTTCACCCTCAGAAAACGGCACATCGACCCATTTTATATGCACATTAGGATGCTCTTTTTCGTATGTCCTGATTACTTTATACATATAATCAGAAAAGTCACCCATCTGCAAAGTCCAGAACGTTACAACTTTTGGCTCATGTTCTTTTCTGATTGAACAAGCGGTAAGTCCTAATACTGATATCATAAGAATAAAAAGTACCAGAAACTTCTTCATCTTATTAGCCCTTTATATCTGAATTAAGGTTCAAATCAATATACTTAAATGTATTAATCAAAATTCCTGGAGGGAAATTATACACATTGTTGCACGGAGTTATTTTGAGAATAGAATTGGAACTGTCAACACCTGCGATTGTTGCAAGATATCTGTTTTTGTTTACCGTAAAAATAACATACCCGTTTGATGTCTGCACCTCATCTATTAAAAACCTGTTTGCAGACAATGATGCAAGTGTAAGATAAAAAAGCTTCTCTTTATTTACTGTAAAAATTTTAGTACAATCCGCAAACATAATATTTTGAGGCATTGTTACAGGCTGGCTGACAGCATTAATCTCAGCCGCAAAACATGGTACAAAAAGCATTAATGTAATTAACAAAAACTTTCTCATAAAATCTCCTATGCTTTTTGCATTTTAGCATATATTTCATTAAACTAACTCATATATTAGTATTAATTTGAAAGTTTTGAAGCTGCATACTCACGAAAAGTTTCTTTTAAAAATGCATCTCCTTCAATGTCATAGGAAAAATTCGGGATTTTGCTGCAAACATCAAGCAGAGGATACATAAAATCTAAATTGCTTCCAGGATCTGTCTGATTGGGATGAACCGGCAGTTCTATACATTCCTTACCTGTGTCTATAATTATTTTTATATTATAAACTCTTGCACTGGTAGAACCTCCCCTTGTAAATAAGCGCGAAATCATTCCCGCCTTAATAATGACTTTAAAACTTTTGATATCAGAAAAGTTAATATTTTTTGCTTTCCTTTCAGAAAAATATGAATATACTAAACGCATCTTGTCATCTGAGATTTGGATGACAGATACATACCCTTTTTTCAGAAACAAATATCTTTTTATGTGTTCTAATACAACATAAAAAGTTATTACAAGACAAAAAATAAGACCAATCATCCTGTCAACACTTGTTCTTGCAAAAGCAGCATATAAACCGGTCATTATAATTGAAATAACACCGATAAATGAAAAAGCTAAGGATAGAAAAGAATGATTTTGTAAAACAATTGTAGCTGTCATAGTCAAAATATATCATTTTGGAGAAAAAATGTAAACGGAGGTTTATATGTTGTTAAATCTTCTTCGGAGTGGTATAATTGGCTTAATATATAAGTACAGAGGGAGAAGAATATGTTACAGGAAGCTACAAGAGCTATAAATTCTGCATTTAATAATAGTTTTATAAAAAAATTGAGCCAGTATCTTCACGATTGTGTGCGTGAAGAGGTCAAAAGCTCTACTTTCAGAAATCTTAAAGCTGACAAAGACAACAAATGGATTTTCTTAGATGAAGAAGATACTCTGTTTACCCAAGGTTTGGAATATTTAAGGCTGGAGGGCTCTGACCCGAAACTTACAGAGCTTATGATTCAGTCAGAAACAAGCCAGAAAGATAAATATCTTATTTACGGCTACATGTTTTTGACAGGAAAATCAAAAAGCGGTAAGAAAAACGAATTTTTGACCCCGCTTCTTTATGCACCTTGCAGGCTTGAAAGAAACGGCGTTAATATAAATTGTATGCTGACTGATGAGTTTTTATCCCTGAATACAGGTGCACTCACTGCCTTGATGAAAAAGAATGATGATGAAGATGAAACAGAGCAGCTTCTTGAAGGATTACTTGATGTTGTACCGTCTGTTCCTATTACACAGGAAAAGATGGATATATTTTTAACCACACTTAAATCAATAGTTCCTGATATTGACGTTTCACTAAATCCTGATAACATTATCAAAGAAGACAATATAACAAAAGACTTCTACAATGACGGGGTAAATGAAGGAATAAACTCAGAAAACATTGACGAAATAATCGAGCAGGAAGAAAGAGCTAAAAAATCTGCCATAAAGCTGGATAAAATAAGTTTAACAAAACAGTGCGCAATAATTTTAACCAAGCGCCCTGCTGTAACAGCCGGAGTTTTGCACGAACTTACGCAAATTGCTGAAAAACCGAGCGGAATTTATAGAGAAACTGTTTTAAACCTTATTAATGAAGAGTACACTCAGTCAAAACCGACTGACAGTCAGCAAAAGAGCCTTGCGGACTTCTTTCCGGTAACTCCGCTGTCGCTTTCTGATGCACAGCTTAATGTTGTAAAAAATGTAGAAAATGCAAAGCTTGTATCTGTTTTCGGCCCTCCGGGAACAGGTAAATCACAAACTATAGTTAACCTCGCAGCACATTTAATTGCAAACGGAAAAACTGTTCTTGTTGCATCACGTATGGATAAAGCTGTTGATGTTGTCGCAGAAAGACTTAACGAGCTGGGAGCGCCGTTTTTAGCGCTTAGAGCAGGAAGGCTGAATTACCAGAGAGAGTTATCAATGCAGCTTCAAGACCTGCTTGCAAACAAAGTCGACCTTGATGAAGGGGCTGAAAATTCTATTCTATGCGATGTTTCTGATATGGAAAACTTATTGAAAGCCATATCTGACTTAGAAAAGAAATCAGAAAAAATAATTAAGCTTGAAGAAGAGTGGACGGAGGTAAATGGAGAAATTAATCTCCAAAAATCCCAATATGCAAATCCTCTGTTTATCAAACACGTTCTTAAGGAAGACGAAATTAATCTTGTAGAAAACTCAATTAAGTCACTTAGCGAAAATATCGAAAAATCAGGTTTTTGGAGCGGGTTAAAAAACATTTCTGCAATCGGAAATCTAAAAAAATGTCTACGCACAAACAGTTTTGATGTTAATAATGAAAATCTTGCAATACTTAGAAATGAATTGGAATTTGCAAAACTTGTATGCAAAGCAAGAAAAATTGAAACTGAAATTCAGACAATCGGAAATATTCACGTTCTGTCTGAACAAATCAGAAACATGAAACAAAAACAGAAACGACTTGCAATTGATATTTTAAAATGCAAACGCAGACAAGCTTTAAAAGGATTAATGCAAGACCCTGTAAAAAGACAGAGATTGTTTGTTCATTCAAAATCCCTTGTTGAGAGGAAGAAAAATCTTCAAAACAGGCTTCTTGAAACAGAAGATTTTAAACCGCTTCTTGAAGCATTCCCTTGCTGGTGTGTTACAACCTACGCTGTTTCAGGTTCTTTACCGATGAAACCGGGACTTTTTGATGTCGTAATCATTGATGAGGCTTCTCAATGCGATATTGCAAGCTGTTTCCCAATTTTATTCAGAGCTAAGAAAGCTGTAGTAGTTGGTGATGATAAACAATTACCTCACCTGTCTTTCTTAGAAAAAGCAAAAGAGCAATCTTTCCTTTCACAATACGGAATAACTGACAGATATCAGCTTATGTGGCGTTTCAGGACAAATTCAATGTTTGATTTAGCCAATTACTATTCTATGCATCCGGTTCTTCTGGATGAACATTTCAGAAGCCTCCCGCCTATTATTAATTACTCTAACAAAGAGTTTTACGGCGGAAGAATTAAGGTCATGAGAAGGAATGACAATTCTAAAAAAGTTCTTGAAACAGTTGTTGTTCCTGACGGCAAAGTAGATTTTGATGCAACAAGAAATCTGCCGGAAATCGAAGCATTGGTAAAAAGATTACATGAAATCGTTATCGAAGATGAAAGGAAAAATCCTGATAATCCTGTATCAATCGGCATAATTTCTCCGTTCAGAGCGCAGGTTGAACAATTAAAGATTTCTGTAAGCAAGGTTCTATCAGAGCACATGATGGGAAAACACCAGATTGAAATCGGTACAGCGCATACTTTTCAGGGTGATGAGAGGGATATTATCCTTATATCGTGGGCTTATGCAAACAACAGTTTCCCGCAGAGTTTAATATTCTTACAGAAACCGAATTTGTTTAACGTCGCAATCACACGTGCACGCTACCAGATGATTAACTTTATTTCAAAAGACCCTAGAGAACTGCCGGAAGGAATTTTGAGGAGCTATTTGGGTTTTGTCGAAGAGTATGAAAACAGGTTTGCTCTGAGCAAGTCTGATGACTTTGATGAAAATATTTATAAAAATTCTTTTGAGAAAGAAGTTGCAAATGCATTTAGAGAATTAGGACACAAAGTAACCTGCGGAGTAGATATTGCCGGATTAAGCGTGGATTTACTCGTTGATGATAAGTTTGTAATTGAATGCGATGGAGTAGAAGATAAAACACCTTGTAAAGTTTCTAATATGAAGAAACAGGCTATTATTGAGCGCTCCGGCTTGAAAGTTTCAAGAATTTCAAAACGTGAATGGGGATACTCACCAAAAGCCTGCATAGATAGAGTGATTAATAGCAGCTTGTTATAGAACCATATCTCTATGACTCATCATCTCGATTTTTCTTAAATATTCCGGTTAGCTTTTCATCTGGATAAACGTATAAATCATCGTTTTGCTCCAGTGGAAAGATAATAATATTGTTTAGAGGGATATTTTCATTACTTTTCTTATCCTCTTTTTTAGTAAGTTCAATATAATCAAATGAAATTTTTTCAGCTTCATTAACTAACTCTTGGAGCTGTTGGCTTATTTTTTCAATAATAAGAAAATTTTTCTCAAGCTGTTTAAGCTTTTTTTTAGAAGTTTTTGAACAATTCTTTCTAATATATACAACACATTCTAAATTTCCAGACATATGTGTTGCCATTCCAAGCAAGTCATAAAGCTGATTTAATAAAAAATCGTTACACGTTTTAAGATCTTGTTCTTGTTCATCTATCAAAATATACCCCTCCTATCTATCGCGTTCGCGAAAGCGATAAAAAGATTTTATCACTATTATGTTAAGTATGCAAGAGGAAAGAGATTTAAATAAAAAAAAGAAAATTATTCTAGAGGCACTTGCTAAAACTTTAAAGGATTTGAGAGGTGCTCAGAGTCAATTTAGATTTTGCAGCGAAAATGATATTAGTATAGATGTAATTAGTAAGTGTGAACGTGCAGTCAAAGATCCTCAATTAACAACATTATGCAAGATTGCTGAAGGTTTTGATTTATCTTTTTCTGAGTTAGCTTTAAGAATAGAGAATAACTTACCTCATAATTTTTTTCTGATAGAAAAATAATTATCACATTCACTTATCCCGTTCGCGAAAGCGAATTGCTTAAAAAAATAATAAAATTCTAGTATGCAAAAGGATATTACAGAAAAGAAAAACTTGATAAAAAGAGCTTTAGCTGCAACCATGAGAGAATGTCGTGGTGAGCAGAGTTTATTCAAATACAGTAGTGAAAATGATATCCCTCTTTCGATTGTTAGTGAAGCTGAGCGGGGGTTAAAAGACCCGCAGTTAACAACAATTTTTAAAATGGCAGAAGCATATTCCTTATCACCAGGAACTTTTGTCGACAAGATTGCTTCCAAATTACCTCCAAAATTCTCTATGATAGATAAATAACAGTTGTATTGATGTTATAATATTACAAATGAAGTATGCTTTAGTTTTAGTGAATATAAAAGGGCTTGGGGTTAAGACTTTTAGCTATCTTATACCTGACGAAATGCGCGAAAAAATTCAAATCGGGCAGGCTGTACTTGTACCGTTCGGACGTCAGGGACTTATTAATGCTTTTATAGTAGGATTTTCTGACTATCTTCCGGGTGATTTTAAAGCAAAAAAGATTAACAAAATCCTCGATGAAACACCGCTATTTTCACTAAAATATTTAAAATTATTAGAATGGGTTGCAAATTATTACTGCACTGATTTTGTTACGGTTTTAAACGCAGCGCTTCCGATGAAATTAATTGAAAAAAATGCCAAAGTTGCATTAGCTGTTTCGCTCTTGAAAGATGATGGAGAAGGTTTAACCAAACGCCAGAAAGAAATTCTTGTACTGCTTAAGGAAAAAGGAAAGTGCTCGCTTATTGAATTTGAAGAACTAGCTAAAACAACGCGAACAACAATGAAAAAGCTTGAAGAAAACGGGTTCATAAAAATCGAAGAAGAATATATTTACAGAAACCCGCTCTCAATATTCAAAGATGTTGAAACAGAACCATTGTTTGAGCTTGCTGGAGAGCAAATTACAGCATATGAAGGAATTAAGGGTAAATTAAGGTCGCAAAGCCCGATTTTGCTGCATGGCGTTACTGCCTCCGGGAAAACAGAAGTTTATTTTAAGCTTATAAAAGATGTAATTGATTCTGGCAAAAACGTTCTGTTTCTTGCGCCGGAAATCGCACTTGCCTCGCAATTAACTAAACGTCTTGCGCGAAAGTTCGGGATTAAAGATGTTGCAATCTGGCACAGCAGTATTTCTGACGGTGAAAAATACGATGTATGGCAAAGGCTTTTCAAAAACGAAATAAAAATTCTTGCCGGTGCGCGTTCTGCTGTTTTTGCACCGCTTCAAAATATCGGATTGATTATAATAGACGAGGAGCACGAAAGTGCTTACAAGCAGACAAATCCGGCGCCGCGCTACGACGCGCGCGTCGTAGCGCGGCGCCTAGCCCAATTCCATCAAGCGCCTTTGCTATTAGGTTCAGCAACACCTGATATTTCTACGTATTATTACGCAACAAATAATAATAACCTGTTTGAAATGCGCAAAAGATTTAACAATTCACCTCTTGCGCTTCCGCAGGTAATCAATATGCAGGAATACGGCAAGGCATCTTATCGCGGAATTATCTCAAAACCTTTGCAGACTGAGATTACAGAAACACTCGAGCGCGGACAGCAGGTTATTTTGCTAATGAACCGCCGGGGCTACTCGACATACACCCAGTGCAAAGCCTGCGGTACTGTAATTGAATGCCCTGACTGTTCTATACCTATGATCTGGCACACAAGCATAAAAAAACTTAAATGCCACTACTGTAACAGAGAAATGTCTTTTCCTGATTTCTGCCCTCAATGCGGCAGCGACGCTCTTTCGACTTCCGGCGTAGGAACCCAGAAAATAGAACTTTTAATAAACGAATTATATCCAGATGCACGTGTAGAGAGAATTGACAGCGATATTCTAACAAGAAAAAACGCACACATTGAGCTTTTAAATAAATTTCAGAACAAAGAAATTGATATCCTTGTTGGGACTCAAATGATTGCCAAAGGACTCGACAACCCGAATGTAACGCTTGTAGGCGTCTTAAGCGCTGATTCCGGCTTTAACATACCTGATTTTAGAGCCTCAGAAAGAGGTTTTCAGCTCCTCACACAGGTTGCAGGACGCGCAGGAAGAGGGGAGTTTAAAGGCAAAGTTTTATTCCAAACCTATAATCCTGATTATTACGCATTCCAGACTGCAAAATCACAAAATTACGAAAAATTCTTTGAAACAGAGATTAAAGCGCGACAGGAATTTGATTACCCTCCGTTCAGTCAGATTATACGCCTTATATTATCCTCACAGAATAATTTCAGAGCGGAAAAATCTGCAATGGAAATTGCTCTAAGATTAAATACTATGACTGATAAGTTCGGATTTACAGAATATCTGGAAACCCTCGGGCCAACGCCATGCGTCATAGAAAAACTTAACGGTTTTTACCGTTTCCAAATTTTAATCAAAAATAAATTATCCCAAAAAGGCCATGATTTTGTGTCAAAATTCTTGAGTAAAATAGCTATTCCAAAAGACATTCGCCTCGCAATCGATGTTGACCCGCTGGACATTTTGTAACAATTTCTTAACTTTTCCTAAAGTTTTCTCTAAAAATGCCGTTATACATGATGGTTGTATGTATTAAGGAGAAAATATTATGCCAATACCAGATTACAGCGATTTAAAAATGAACATGAGCGGACTTAACAGATTTTTTAATGATCAAGGTATAAAAATCAGCTCGGAAGAAAGTTCGAAACTTAACACTATTTTTAATGAGTGTGATACCGAAAATGCAAAGGGTGAAAAAAAGCCCGACGGAGAATTGACCGGTCAGGAAAGAAGTAAATTTCTAGCAAGGATTAAATCTGCCGCCCCTAAACTGTATCAAAAAGTTGTTGATTTTTACACTGCCGTAGATGTTGCAGAAGACTTGCAAAAAACTCAAGAAGAAACGAAAAAAGATCTTGAAAAGACCCAAAACGAAAGTAAGGCCGAAAATACCGGAGAAAAAATTAAAAACAGCATGAAGCAATTTGGTCTTGAATAAAACGAAATCCCTGTGAGAACACAGGGATTTCGTTCATATTAGTTATATCAAATAACTTACACGTTAGCAGTTGCTCTAGGACCTGCATTAACGATTTCAGCAGGCATATTAGGATATTTGCTTGAGAAGTTATCAGCAAACATTTGAGCAAGCTTGTTAGCAGCTGCATCATAAGCAGCTTTATCAGCCCACATACCGCGAGCATCAAGCATTTCATCCGGAACATTCGGACAAGATGTAGGATAATCAACATTGAATACATCATGATGTTTGAATTCAACATTATCGAATGATCCGTTTAACGCAGCTGTTACCATAGCACGGGTATATGCTAATTTCATACGTTTAGCACCAGAAGCAGCAGAACCGCCAGCCCAGCCTGTGTTAACTAAGTATACTTTAGTACCATATTTTTCAAGTTTTTCACCTAACATTTGAGCATAAACTGATGCATCCATTGGCATGAACGGTTCGCCGAATAATGTAGAGAATGTTGGCTGCGGTTCAGTAACGCCTCTTTCAGTACCTGCTAATTTAGATGTGAAACCGGTTACAAAGTGGTACATTGCAGCATTCTTATCAAGTCTTGAGATTGGAGGTAATACACCAAATGCGTCAGCTGTTAAGAATACAACAACTTTTGGAATACCGCCCTTAGAAGGGATTTGAGCATTGTCTATGTAGTTAATAGGATAACCAACACGAGTATTTTCTGTCAATGAACCATCATTGAAATCAAATTCTCTTGTTTCTGGATCCATAACAACGTTTTCTACTAATGAACCAAATCTAATAGCGTTAAAAATTTCAGGTTCATGTTCAGCAGAAAGGTTGATACATTTTGCATAGCATCCGCCTTCAAAGTTAAATACGCCATCAGGTGACCAGCCGTGTTCGTCATCACCGATTAACTTACGGTTAGGATCTGCTGATAATGTAGTTTTACCTGTTCCTGAAAGCCCGAAGAATACAGCTGTTTCTCCTGTAGCCGGGTCCATATTAGCAGAACAGTGCATAGGAAGAACATTTTTCTTAGTCATTACATAGTTCATAGTTGCGAATACAGATTTTTTGATTTCACCAGCATATCTAGAACCACAGATAATGATTTCATGAGCTTCATAATCAATTGCAATGCAAGCTTCTGAGTTTACACCATCAACTTCCGGATCACATTTGAAACCAGGAGCGCAAAGGATTGTGTAATCAGGTTCACCGTAGCTGGATAATTCTTCAGCAGTTGGTCTGATTAATAACTGGTGAATGAACAAGTTCTGGCTTGCTAATTCATTAATTACTCTGAATTTTTGAGTATAAGTTTTGTCTGCACCTGCAAAACCATCAAAAATGAAAATTTCTCTGTTTTGTAAGTATGCAGCGATTTTGCCCTTGATAGCATTAAATTTTTCTCTGCTGATTGGGCGGTTTACCTTACCCCATGCGATTTCGTTGTGGATAGATTCTGTATCAACAATAAATTTATCCTTAGGTGAACGGCCGGTATATTTGCCTGTTGTTACAACTAAAGCACCGGTGTTGCTTAAAGAACCTTCACCTAAACGTAATGCAGCTTCTGTCAATTGAGCAGGAGTCAAATTGCGATAAACTGCTTTTGGTCCAATAATACCAAATTTTTCAATTCCATATGTTTCCATAGATTAGCTTCCTCCTTTTTTAAAGCGTTTTCTCTATACAAAATAAGCGTATTACAAACACTTGCAAAAATCAACAATTTTAACCGTAAAAACCTATAGTTATTATTTTACAGACATGCTCATGAGCTGCTCGCGTTTTTTGCGGACATCTGGATTTTTCAGGTAATCTTCATAGTTCATCTGATAATTTAAATAACCGTTTGGCGTGATTTCAATTATTCTTGTTGCAACAGTGTTTATGAACTGGTAATCCTGAGAAGTAAATAGAACAGTTCCGGTATAATCAATTAATGCATTATTCAATGATGTAATTGCCTCCAAATCGAGATGGTTCGTAGGCTCATCAAACAAGAGTACGTTCGCTTCCTCTACCATTGTTTTAGCAAACATGCACCGAACTTTTTCCCCTCCTGATAATACATTTACCGCCTTCTCTGCATCTTCACCGGAGAAAAGCATTCTTCCCAGATAACCTCTTAAGAAACTTACATGCTGTTCTTCTGAATACTGTGCAAGCCACTGAATAAGATTTTTATCTGTTTTAAAGAAGTCATTATTATCTTTTGGACAATAAGAATGTGTCGCAGTTACACCCCAGTTTACAGAACCTTCATCAGGTTCTATTTTGCCTTCTAAAATTTCAAAAAGCGTAGTTACAGCAAGCTGGTTTTGAGAAATAAAAGCAATCTTTTCACCTTGCCTTACATCAAACGAAAGAGCCTTAATTAAGCGCTCGCCATTCACCTCTTTTTTCAGTCCTGTAACAGTAAGCACATCTTTTCCAGGTATTTTTGAGAATTTAAAATTAATACTCGGATATTTTCTTGTTGAAGGTTTAATATCTTCCAGCGTTAATTTTTCAAGCATGTTCTTTCTGGAAGTTGCCTGTTTTGCCTTAGATGCGTTTGCGCTGAATCTTGCAATAAACTTTCTAAACTCTTCAGCTTTTTCTTCTAATTTCTTATTGCGCTCTTCTTTCTGCTTCATAATTAATGCACTTGCCTGAGTCCAGAAAGAATAGTTTCCGGTATAAAGCTGAATATTTCTAAAATCAATATCAGCAATATGTGTACAAATTCTATCTAAAAATTTTCTATCGTGCGAAACAACAATTACAGTATTTGGGAAATCAATCAAAAAATCCTCAAGCCACGTTATTGTTGCCAAATCGAGGTGGTTTGTCGGTTCGTCCAGAAGCAGAATATCAGGAGTTCCAAATAGAGCCTGTGCAAGAAGCACTCTTACCTTTTCACTGCCTGATAAATCCTTCATCAAAGAATAATGAAGTTCCTGCGGAATCCCGAGGTCATTTAATAAAGACGAAGCATTAGGCTCTGCCTGCCAGCCGTCCATCTCTGCAAACTCTGTTTCAAGGTGCGCTACACGAATACCATCCTCATCATTGAAATCAGGCTTCATATAAAGGGCATCTTTCTCTTTCATTACATCATAAAGATGCTTATGCCCCATTATAACAGTATCAATTGCAGTATAATCGTCAAACTCAAAATGGTTTTGCTTCAATACCGCAATTCTTTGCCCTTTTTTAATATGTACAGAGCCGCTTGTCGGCTCTAAATCACCAGACAAGACTTTTAAAAATGTACTTTTACCTGCACCGTTTGCTCCAATAAGCCCATAACAATTACCCGGAGCAAATTTTATATTTACGTTTTCAAATAATGCTTCTTTTCCGAAGCGGACTGTTAAATTCTCTGTTGTAATCATAATAATATGATTTTAACATAAAAAAACGGGCCGTGCCCGTTTTTTTAACTGTTTTGTAATCCTCTTTTGAATTCTTCCGGCCGGCTTGAACGAGCAAGTGCATCTTCCAGAGTAATTTTCTTTCTCATATACAAATCTCTGAGGGACATTTCCAGAGTCTGCATACCGAAACCGGAGTTTGTCTGCATTGTTGAATAAATTTGAGCTGCTTTTGCTTCACGAATAAGGTTTGCAATAGCAGGAATAACAAGCATAACTTCCTGAGCCATAACACGACCGCTCTTAGTACCATCTGCCTGCAGAAGAGGTAATAGAGTTTGTGAGAATACAGCTACTAATGAGTTAGAAAGCTGTACACGTACCTGCTGCTGCTGACCTTCAGGGAATACGTCGATAATACGGTCAATTGTTTGAGAAGCAGAAGACGTGTGCAATGTACCAAATACCAAGTGACCTGTTTCTGCTGCGGTTAGAGCTAATCTAATCGTATCCAGGTCACGCATTTCACCTACCAGAATGATATCAGGGTCTTCACGAAGTGCTGACTTAAGAGCGTTAGCAAAACTTCTTGTATCTTGCCCCAGTTCTCTCTGGTGAATGATAGAACGTTTTGACGGGTGAATAAATTCGATAGGGTCTTCAATTGTCAAAATATGTTCTGAACGTGTTTCGTTAATATAATTAATCATCGCTGCAAGCGTTGTTGATTTACCTGAACCGGTAGGTCCTGTAACAAGAACCAAACCGCGCGGTTTTTCAGCGATTTTTCTAACTGTATCTGATAAACCTAATTCTTTAAAAGAAGGTACTTTTGATGCAATTACACGAAATGCAGCCGCATAATTGCCTCTGTCTTTGTAAATATTAACCCTGAAACGGCTTAACCCTTGAATACCGTATGAGAAGTCAAGTTCCCAGTCTTGCTCTAGTTTACGTCTTTGCTCTTTGTTAAGCATAGGGAACAAAAGCAATTCTACTTCTTCCGGTTTAAGAGCCGGAACATCCATTCTCTGAAGGTTGCCGTCTATACGCACAACCGGAGGTAAACCTGCAGAAATGTGTAAGTCAGATCCTCTCTGTTTTACAACAACTTCCAAATATTTTTCTATAAGCATTAAAAAGCCCTCATTTTCTTTTATACAGGATAAATTAATTTTATTCTCTTTACCCGTTAAGCACTCTTATACACAAAAAGATTAGCATAAAAAATGTTTTTTGTAAAGAAATATCTCGTATATTTGAATGAAATTTTTTATGAATAATTTTTATTTATCATTTCTAAAATATTTTTTATATTTTTTTTGGCAGGTTCTGATAAAGTAACTAATATATTCATAATTTCGTAATCAATGGTATCGTATTTTACACTATTTGAACTCAAAAATCTAAACAAAAAATCCGGCTCTATACCGCCTTTTTCTATCATTGTACATATTGTCATGAAACCTGGATAAGTCTTTCCATTTTCTATATTTGATAAATTAGCCTGTTCCAGGTCGGTTAATGAACAAAACTGTTCCTGAGTTAAATTCCGGCTGTTTCTATACGATTTAACCCTTAACCCAAACTCTTTTTTTGCTGTTTCTAAGTCCATATTTATAATTCTATTTGATTACAATATAATTTGTTATATTTCGTAAGACATTTAATTGACTATTTATGTTTCGCATGATAATATGAGCTAAAATTTATATTTCTTAATACGAAAGGAAAAACAGATATGAAAAAAGGGTTTACACTTGCAGAGGCACTCTCGATGTTATCAATCATCTGCATAATTGCTGCTATTACACTTCCCGGCTTAAACAGCAAGCATCAAGAAATGGAAACGGTTTTAAGGTTAAGAAAAGCATATATCACTTTGAATGACGCATATGAGCAGGGCACATCAATGCACGGAAGCCCGCTGGAGTGGGAGCTCTGTGATGTATCTGATGACGCAACAGAAGAAGATTATGAAGGCTCCCAAAATATGTATAATGCCTTTGGAGCTTATATAAAGAAAAAGAAAGATTGTCAGGGAAAAAGCGGATGCTTCGCAGAAAAATATTTATACATAAACGGCACAGAATGGGAAGATAATATAAATACAGCACCGCATCGTTATAAAATTATTACAAACGATGGTATGTCCATGGCATTCCATGCATATTCACATGATTGTTCAAAAATTCAAGAAGATTCAGATTTAAGACCAATATGCGGATTGGTTTTTGTTGATATTAACGGGCCGAATAAAGGTAAAAATATGATGGGCGATGATTTATTTGCGTTTGACTTAACTGAAGATGGTATTTTCCCGCACGGAGCTGCCACTGATACCTGTTTACACCAGCACTGTATGGTGGCCGGTTTACACTGTACTAAATGGGTCATTGAAAATGAGAACAAAGAATATTTAAAATGTAAAGACTTATCATGGGGCGGTAAAACAAAGTGTAACAAATAAAAAAAAGACTTCTGTATAAGAAGTCTTTTTTTTAAGTTATTGCCTTAAATATTCATTAATTGCTTTAGCAGCTTTCTTACCTGCACCCATTGCATTAATCGCATTTGAAGTTCCAACAGGCGCAACGTCGCCTCCAGCAAAAATTGCAGGAATTGATGTTTCGCGAGTTTCAGGATTAACGGTAAAATAACCTTTTGAATCAACTTCAAAATCAAGCCCGTCTAAGTGTGCAGATTTTTGGATAATAGGATTAGGACCCGTTCCAAGTGCAACGATAACAGAGTCAACATCTAAATCAGTATATCGTCCTGTACCTACAGGTTTTCTTCTGCCGGACTCATCTGGTTCACCAAGTTCCATTATTTCAAATTTCATGCCGGCAGCATAACCGTCTTTATTATATATTTCAACAGGAGCGTGAAGGAATTGGAAAATAACACCTTCTTCTTTTGCATGTCTAATTTCCTCAAGACGCGCAGGAAGTTCAGCCTCTGTTCTTCTATAAACAATATAAACTTTCTCAAAACCTACTCTTACAGCAGTTCTTGCGGCATCCATTGCTACATTTCCGCCTCCGATTACAGCAGCAGCTTTACCAACTCTTAGAGGCGTTACAGCATCTTTACCGTCTGCCCCCATAAGATTAACTCTTGTCAAAAATTCATTTGCAGAATAAACACCATTAAGGTTCTCACCCGGTATATTCATCATCTTAGGAAGCCCGGCACCGGAGCAGATAAATATTGCATCATAGCCGTCTTCTTTTAGCTGTTTTAATGTTATTGATTTTCCGACAATAACATTTTTCTCAAATTTAACTCCCATATCTTTCAAATTTTTAATTTCTCTATCAAGAACTGTTCTTGGAAGCCTGAATGGAGGAATTCCATATCTAAGAACCCCGCCGAACTCATGCAGAGCTTCAAATATTGTAACCTCGTGGCCGGCTTTACGTAAGTCTGATGCTGCTGTTATACCTGCACATCCGGAACCTACGATTGCAACTTTTTTTCCCGTAGGGACAATCTCTACATTTTTTGCAGAAGTATTATCACCCACGTATCTTTCGAGAGCACCAATTGCAACAGCTTCACCTTTTATACCAAGAATACAGTTTCCTTCGCACTGTCTTTCCTGAGGGCAAACCCTGCCGCATACAGACGGAAGCATACTTGTTTCTCTGATAATATCTCCGGCTGCCTCCAGATTATCTTCTTTTAAGGCTTTAATAAATTCCGGAATATTAATGTTTACAGGACATCCTTTTACGCAACGTGGATTTTTACAGCTCAAACATCTTGAAGCTTCTTCTTTAACCTGTTCAGCCGTTAGATTTTCTTCAACAGGAAGAAAATTGTGACGGCGTTCTAATTTATCCTGTTCTTTTGGTCGCTGACGCATAGACTAACTCTCCTTCAACTTTATTATAACAAAAAAATCTTTTATTGTATAATTAAATATATGAAAAATATTATTTTTATCTTTGGAACCCGTCCGGAAATTATTAAGCTTGCACCTGTGATACTTGAACTAAAAAAGTATCCAGAGGATTACAATGTTATTATATGCAACACTGAACAGCAAAAAGAGTTATCAAACCAGACTCTTGCATATTTCGGTCTTAAAGCTGATATTAACCTTGATTGTATGAGAGAAAATCAGTCGCTCTCGTCCGTTCAGGCTAGAATTTTGACAAGCCTTGATAAAGTTTTTTCTGAAAATAAAATTGACGCAACAATTGTTCAAGGCGATACAATGACTGTACTGTGCGGAGCTCTTACCAGCTTTTACCATAAAATTCCTGTTTATCATGTAGAAGCGGGGCTTCGTTCCTATGATATTTATGAGCCATTCCCCGAAGAAGTTATGCGCCAGATGACATCAAGAGTTGCAGAACTTCATTTTGCACCAACGGGAGTAAATAAAGAGGCTTTGTTAAAAGAAGGTATTGATACCAATAAAATTCACATTGTCGGAAACACTGTAATTGACGCACTTTTCTGCCTGTCAAAAGACGTAATCGAAAATTCAAAAAATTTCTTCGAAGATAAAAATATACAGATTGATGACAAATTAGTCTTAATTACAGCACACAGACGCGAAAACCATGGAGAAAGAATTGACAGAATTATTGATGCAATATCTTTTCTGGCAAAAAAATATACTGACCATACTTTTGTAATTCCGGTTCATCCAAATCCGAATGTCAGAAATAAAATATATGATAGATTAGAAGCATTTGCTAACATTCATCTGCTTCCGCCATTAGATTATCCAAACCTTGTATATTTGCAAAAGCATGCAAAGTTAATACTCACTGATTCCGGAGGAATACAGGAAGAAGCTCCGTCTTTTGCCTGCCCTACTCTTGTTATGAGATACGAAACCGAAAGAAAAGAAGGAATTGAGGCTGGAGTGTCAAAGCTTGTAGGCGCAGATTATGACAAAATTCTTAAAGAAAGTGAAAAAATTCTCACATCTTCTAAAGCAGAAACAAGACTCAAAGCCCAAAATCCATACGGTGACGGAACGGCCTCAAAACAAATTGAAACTATTATCAGAAAATCTTTATAAATGCAAATCGTATTACATGAAAAATTTCTACCTGAAGCCCGTCTGCCTTTCAGCATAGTGAAGGGTTCTGTAAAAAGCCGGAAAATTATGGCTGAAAAACAGTTCAAAAACTTTTATAAAGAAATTAATCATTATTGGAATGGTAAATACTGTTCTGTTGATATTTTACGCGAAACATTAGATAAACAGCTCTATCCAAATAAAATTAATTACGTAATTCTAAACGAAGAAAATCAAAAATTTGCAGGAAGCCATGGATGCTCCATAAAAGTTGTTCCAGGAGAAAATGGAGAGCTAAATCTAAATCATACCGGATATAAATTTCTCTTGCCGCTTGATGGTACAAAAAATAATATTCGGAACAAGTATACTGCTCTCCACGAAGCAAGGCATTTTTTTGACCACTTGTATAATCCAAAATATAGTTTGATAAGATGCGGAAAATCTATCAACCATGAACAATCTAAAGAAGATTACGAAAAGTTACACGAACTCTTTCTTACGGATTTAAGTAAACCAGTAAAAATGAAAAATTTAAAAAACAACGCAGCTCTAATCTTCAAACATATTCCGAATGATGTTTTAATAGACGGACTGCAAAATATACGAAATGCACTTCAAACAGAAATCAATGCGTACAAAGAAGAAATTAAATGTTTGATGAAAGATTACAAATTCCTCGACGCACTTATTCTAAAGTTATTTTTGAATACAAACTGCAAATTTAAAGCTAAACTAAAGTATACAAATCAAAGACTTAAAGAATTAATATACATTGAAAGACAGGCTCTACGAAATCAACGCCATCAATAAAAGCATTACTGCAGAAATAAAAGAACAAACCCCGACAAATTTCCAGAATAATGATACTCCGCTTTTATCTTTCTTTGTAGCCATTTTGTACGATTGAAATTTTTGCTTGTGTTCACTTTTTGGCTTAGATTTTGACTTTTCTTCAAGGTATCTGTCTGAAAGGGATTTTTTAGATTTTACACCTGTTACCAGAAGTTCTGTATCATATCTAAGTTTCAAAAGCCTGGAACCAGCACCGTTAGAATATACACAATAATTAATTGCAACCTCAAAAGCTCTCTGCAAGCATTCTAGTGCCTCAATACCATCTTTATGTACTTTAACAGAATGAGCAGAATTATTACCATGTTTCTTTAAAAAATAAAGATCGTCTATAAATTCCTTTTCCTGCTCCTCACCTGTCACGTTATCTTTAAGCGTAGCAAGCATGTCGTCAAAAGTTCGTTCTGTCCTGCACCTGCTGCCAAGAACATTCCTGCATATATGTTCACCGAAACGCCTTGTCTGAACCATACATTGTTCGAAATATTCATCTCTGTACAGCATCTCTGCTTCGTTAATTATCGTGTATAAATTTTTATCTATTTTTTTTAAAAACTCAAAATTTGTTGCCATAAGTATATATGATAAATGAGATAAAAAATTATTGCAATGAATTTTATAATGCCGCTAAAACAGCTTTCATAAAAGATTTTGCAGGCAGCTTTGTATTATGGTATATTTAATCTATGCAAATTAAAGAAATAATCAAAAATAAAGCTGATTTTATGGATATTTTATTAATCGGGGATGAAGATGAAAATATGATTAATAAATATATAAACCAGTCAACTATTTTTGCTTTATATGTGAATAGTACATTAACTTCAGTGTGTGCGATTATAAAGGTAGATAATGAAACGGCCGAAATAAAAAATCTTTCAACTTATCCAGAATACCAAAATAGAGGGTATGCATCAACATTGATTGATTTTGTGTGTAATAAATATAAAACGGAGTTTAAATACCTGATTCTTGGAACCGGCGAGAATAACAAGACACTAAAATTTTATAAAAAACGTGGTTTTCAAGAAATCCATCGACTAAAAAATTTTTTTATTGATAATTACTCGCATCCAATCTATGAAAATGGGAAGCAACTCATAGATATGATTTATTTAAAGAAAATTTTATAGTTTTGTATAGATTATTTTTAACAACACACAAAAAAACACTTCTCAGGAAGTGTTTTTTAATGGCGGGAACGACGAGGCTCGAACTCGCGACCTCATGCGTGACAGAGGGTTCTATTGTACTAAAACTCCAGTAATTACAACTCATTGACACATTTTGAAACTTATTCATAATACGTGAAATCATATATCTATTACCCACACATTACCCACAAAAATTTTATAAAATTTCAATAGCCAACATTTGAAAATAACTCTTTAAAATGTGCTTCAAATATTTATAAACATTTAACTTTGAAGAATTATTTTAAGTTATTTCTAATTATTAGTGAATTTAGAACTATCAATAATTAATACTATGTGTAAAAAACATTAAACACATTTAAGCAAAAGTATGTACGAGCCTATTTATAAGATTTATAATAATAAAAATGGCTCAATTGCTGATTATATTGACACTTTAAACTCTTTGCTAATTCGAGATTAAACGAGATTTAACAGAAACGGAAGTTTTAATATAAATATATATAAATCACTCTAAAGTTTAACAGAGGTCAATCTGAATTCTCTCAGTATAAACAAGGTAAATTTTATGGATAAAAAAGATTACATCAAAGATTTTATAGCAAAATTGCACAGTTTGGACCATTCAAAGAGCGTAGCGACTGTCTTTGATGATTTTTTGACGTTGAGTTGTTGCTCATTAGCACAAACAATCTATCGAAGTGATAATTTAGAGCAAAAATATTTAAGCATAATCAAAACTTATACAAAAGAGCAAGCAGAAGATTTTTCAAAACTGCTTGCTTTTTTAGTTCTAGGCTTAGAACAAGTATCCCAAGACTTCTTAGGACAGGTGTTTATGACATTGAATTTAGGTAGTGCTGTTAATGGTCAGTATTTTACACCTGATTCTGTTTGTAAATTTATGGCTGAAATAAATTTTGCAGAAACTCTAAACTCAAAAACTTTGCAAAAGAACGATTTCATAACACTTTCAGAGCCTTGTAGCGGTAGTGGTGCTATGATAATTGCATTTGCAGAAATTATGAAAAAGTACGGTTACAATTATCAAAAACAACTCTTTGTTGAAGCTGTTGATATATCCGAAATGTGCTTCAAAATGACATATATTCAACTTTCATTGCTTGGAATTCCTGCAAAAGTTTTACTAGGTGATACATTAGCAATAAAATTTAAAGAATGTCTATACACGCCATTTTATTATTTAAGTGGTATAAATTGGAAACTAAAACAACAAGAGCAAAAGAAAGAATTTAAAATAAGTCCGATTGACCAAAGCAAGACAATTCAGTTAAGTTTGTTCAACTAGTTATTTTTTATTAAGGAGGACTTAAAATGTCTAGATATTATAAAGCAACAATTATACCAACTGTTTCAGGTGGAAACATTGAAGTAAGAGTACCGGCAAATAGTACAACACAAGCACTTGGTATAATTAAAACATTGCCGTATTTTAAAAGTTTTGTAAGACAGCCTGTTACAGAAGAAGAGAAGAAAAGTAACTTAACAACTATCAGTGATTTGTTAAAGAAAGCTAACGCAAAACATCAAGCAGAATTGGCAAAATTTTAATCAATAAATAAACTATTTCTCTGTGCTATAATTAGTTTATGGCACAGAGAAATTCTGCATTGGAAGTAAATTTTTATTCAACAAACTCTGGGAATGAACCTGTAAGAGAATGGCTCAAATCTTTACCAAGAGAAGATATGAAAACTATTGGTTTTGATATTAAGACCGTGCAATATGGCTATCCAATCGGTATGCCATTAACAAGAGTTTTGCATGGAACAGGTGGACTCGAGGAAGTGCGTTCCAATATTTCTAACGGAATAGCACGAGTAATTTTCTATGTTGAAGATAACACAATGATTTTATTGCATGGTTTTATTAAAAAATCACAAGAAACACCTAAAAAAGAATTAGACGTTGCAATTAAAAGATACAAAGATTGCATTAGACAAAACTAATTAAGCAAATGAGAATTGAATACGTTTGCCCAAATATTTAGCAACTTTTTCTATTGTATTCAAAGTGATAGCAGTATTTTGAGGGTCTAAAATACGGGATATTGCACTTCTTGAAGTGTCAAGTTCTTTTGCTAGACGACTAATCGTAATATTTTCAGCAAGCATTTTTTGTTCAAGAGCATAAGCAATTACTCTCTTGATTGCAACAGTATCTGCTTCTTGAAGCAAATCTTCTTCTTCAAGAAAACTATCAAAACTAGAACCAATACAATTTTTATTCATGATAATCACCTAGGTTTAACATTGTTAACTTTGTTTACATTATTATTGTACCAAAAAAAGTGCACATTTTCAAGTGCATATCTATTGGAATCTATTTTTTGTTGTATAATAATTTTGGAAAACTCAATGAATAGGGAGTATTAATATGCCAGACTCTATTGAATATTTAGAAGATGAACGAAAAAAATTATGGGCAGAAGTTGTAAAGCATACTGATATATTGAATACTTTGACAACAACCCTTGAAGAATTTAAAAAACAAATTCAAGAAATAAGAATAATTGCAGAAAGCAAGGTAACTGAAGACGAGTCAGCAATTAAAGGTATCCGAAATAAAACTAGTGAATATAAAAATAAAATTGTTGAATCATATAATACTGTGAACAATGTATTGTCAAGTATTCAAGAAAAATCAAATAATATAGAGGAGTTGGATAAATCTATCCAACTTGTTTCTGTACAGATTAATGATACAAAATTAAAAGTAGAACAAAAATCTGATGAAATGAATAAAACATATGAAACTATAATGCATATTAACCAAAATTATGACGATGAGCTCGAAAAGTGTAACAGTTTTGTAGAAATAAGCGAACAAAAAATTTCAGAACTTGAAAATATAGAAGAACAGATTTCTAAAATGTACAATAATGTTAAAACTATAGAAAGTAATATGCAAAACTTTCAAGCAAAGTCTGCAGAACGAAGAAATGAAATAAAAGAGATTTATAATGAAATTTTTGGTAGTCATATTGAAGATGGTGAAGAAACAGAAGGCTTGAAGGACGAATTAGATAGTTGTTATGATGAACTAATTAAATCTTTTGAAAAATTAAAGAAAGATTATGCAGAACTAAAAATTTCTAACGAAAAAGATTTTGATAATTTTAAAAATTCCAAAGAAAAGGATTTTAGTGAATTGAAAAATAAAATTCAGTCTCTTTTACCTGGAGCTATGTCAGCAGGACTAAGTTATGCATATAATCAAAAACGTAGACGTGAAGAAAAAAGTAAGAAACATTTTGAAAGAACTTTTAATATTGCAATAGGTGCACTTGTCATTATTGCAACAATTCCTGTTACAATTGCAGCTGTATTATTATTCAAAATGCAAATGGGGTTAGTAGAAATTATAAAATTCCTACCACAATTTTTAGGATTAATTACACCTTTTTATTTACCAGTAGTATGGATTGCTTTAAGCGCTAGTAAAAAAGCCAATCAATCAAAACGCTTAATAGAAGAATATGCACATAAAGAAGCAATTAGTAAAACATATGAAGGTTTATCAAAAGAAGTAAGTAAGTTAAATGATGAAGATTCTTTAAAAGAAAAATTGTTATTGAACATTATTACAACAAATGCCGAAAACCCTGGAAAACTTTTACAGGGCTTTAATAAACCTGATTATCCAATGTTGGAAATTATAGACAAATTTACAAAACTACTAAAATCTGCAAAATCAACAGATGAAATCCAGTCAATTATGGAAGGGTTAGTTTCTATCAGTAGAAATGTTTCTGGATATGAGACGAAATTAGAAAATCCTTATCATTTAACAAATAACTGTAACTCTAATGAAGATGATGAAGATGAATAGCCAATCTTATTACAAATCCAAGCTCAAATACACATCATCCATTTCATCTTGCGTAATTCCGATGTATCTTAGAGTTACGCTTGGGGAAGAATGATTGAATAATTTTTGAATTAAAGTGATGTCATAGCCGTTATTGTAAGCGTGATAGCCAAAAGTCTTTCTAAGTGTGTGTGTTCCAATTCGTTCTTTTATTCCAACAGACTTTGCAACATCATTTATAATTTTGTAAGCTTGTTGTCGTAACAAAAAGCCTTTATTCTTTCGTGACATGAATAAAGGCTCATTTTCGGTATAATTTCTAGTGCTAAGATAATCTTTAATTGCTTTTTTAGCTTTATCCGACAATGGAAAATCTTTGAATTTGTTTGTCTTTTTCTCTCTTAGTCTGATTCGCTCTTTGACTTTACCTTGTTCAATAACATCCGCAATTGTTAGTTGTAATAAATCACTAATTCTTAAGCCGGAGTTTATGCCAACAACAAACAGACAATAATCTCTTAAATTCTGTTGTTTGAGTAACTTTTTCATTGTTTCAATTTTCTTCAAATCTCGAATTGGTTGTACAAATTCCATAGCAAATACCTCTAAAATTCAGTCATAGTCTATAATACTTAATATATTAATATTATAAATTATGTTTCATTCATTGTACACATCAATATTTACAAGGAGTTACAAAGGTGTTGAAATTAAACAATAATAATAATTTGAATACATTTAGCGAATGATACACAATATAATTGTGTATTATTCACAAATTAACGAAAAATGCTTTTCAAAACTCTATAAGCAATTACAACATCTCTTTCATCTGCGTTATTGAGCAAAAAGTTCATTTCTTCTATAAGTTCTTTTGTGGGTTTTATGTGTTCAATATCAAGAATTTCAGAAACATCAACATTTAAAGCATTTGCATATTTTTCTACAACTTCTGCAGAAGGATAATTTTTTCCAGTTTCTATACAACTTTGTGATTTATGAGCAAGATTAACTTTCTCAGCGAGAGTAGCTTGCTTAAGCCCATTTTTCAATCTCAATTCTTGTATGCGTTTGCCTAGTCTTTTCTTTAAATTTTGTTCCATAACAAATTCCTTAGTTCATAATACATAACGATATGAATTTAATAAACGCATAGTAAGGTTAAGTAATTTGCATAAATTCCGATTTTAATGTAAACTAATAGACAAATAACATAGAATTTTGTGACAAAATTCTTATCCTAATGTAATATTTTGAACTTGTTTATATTAAAGCGATGAATGTAAAGGAGTAATAAATGGCTGATGAAACAAAAAAATGTCCTTATTGTGGAGAAGAAATATTAAAAGAAGCTAAAAAGTGTAAACACTGTGGAGAATGGCTAGAAGAGAAAGAAGAAAACATTAGTATTCAACAAATAATTGAAAATTATATAAATAGCAACATTTTAGATACAGATTGTATTACTGTTAGTCCAAATTTGACTGATGAAAAAATTAAAGAAAGCGGTCTTGTATATGATAATGAAGAAAAACCTTTATTACTCTTATATAAAAAAAGTTTATTTTACGATTTGAAAACAAGAATATTGATAACAGATAGAAAGATTTATTATAAAGCTCTTCCAGATAGTTTTTGGACAGGTATCACAGCAAATTTTGTAAAAAAAATAGAGGGTTCGTTTGAATTACAAAATGTTAATCAATTGAGCATTGCTGAACATGACCACTGTATAGGTACGGCTTATGTTGGTCATCAGCTAATGATTAATAATACTGTCGTTGGCTTGATAAGAATGGGAACTGGTGTAGAATTTGATGAAAAAGCAATTACGTATTTAAATCGTCTATTTGAACAAATAGTAAATTCAAAGGAAAAACAATCAACAAAAAATACTTCTGCGTCACTTGAAAATATTGATTCTGAAAGTAAACCACAAAATAATAGCACAAATTCAAACTGGAGTAATGCTTGGCAACTCTGTCTTGCTATAATAGGTGTTTTAATTTGTATTAATTTCTTTCCTCATTTATTTGATGATAAGATAATTTTGACAAATCCACTCACAGGAGAAAAGATTGAAATTCCAGTTGTTACAACATACTTAGGCGGAGGAGAAAAAGAATATTGCATTTATCTAAGCATTTTTCATGAAGATGAACGGTATTTCTGTTCAAAAGATGCGGAGGCTTTATCCGAATTTGCATCTCAAGTTAAGCAACGCGAAAGACAGGTAGAATTTAGTGGTCAAATTATGCCAAAAGGTACGGCTAGCTTTTATGGGGTAGATTCTATGATTTATGAACCTCTCAAGCTAATTACAGGAGTATATGAAAAAAATCCAAAAGCTGAACAAGAAGAAGCAAAGTTAACAAAAGCAATTGAAAAATATCATAAAGAACAAATCAAAGAAAAAGCAAAAGAATTTGGGGTATCAAAAAAATGTGCCGAAGCCTACTTGCAATCAAAAAACTCTATTAAAGATGAAATATCTGCTTGTTCTTCAAAAGAAAATACATCAATTAAAAATTATCTAAAAAAAGAGGAAGAAGAATTTAATAACAGGGAATATGCATTAGATGATGTGGAATTGCGTTATGGAAATGCAGGAATGCCAAAGAGTTTAGTATTACAAGGTGTTTCAATAATGTGTTTTGAAAAGGCTAATATAGGTGATAACAGTAAATGTTCCAATTTAGAACTTAATACAATAAATAAGTTTTTTAGAGAAAATAAGAATATTAATTGGAGTAAGGAATATTTTGACTATAATGAAATTTTTCATGAAGCTGAACCAGCAAGTGAGGATTTGAATTTTCAAACAACTGCTCAAAAAGAAGGCTCTGTTCAACAAAAGCCGACTCCACAAAAAGTTCAATTACAACCAGTTGTACAACATACCACAAAAACAACACCAACTCATATAAATACCGGTGTGCCACAGCCTAAGCCAGTCAAAACACAACAAAATAACCAAGATATTGATGATTTTATGAACTAAAAAGGAGAATAAATATGCTAAAAAGATTACTTGTTTTATTACTTGCAGTAATGATATTACCTGTATTTGCAGATGCAACTTGGCAAGAAATTCAAAATAAAAATAAGGCGTTATATATTGATACATCGTCAATAACAAACCAAGATGCATTATATCTGTATTGGGTAAAAAGTGATACTCAAAACGGATACAAAAAGATGTTAATGAAATCAGATTGTGCAAACAACTTAACTGGGGTTCAAAAGATAATTATATACGATAAGAATGATAAAGTGATAAAATCAGAAGATGTAAACCAAGAATTGAAGTATGTTGTTCCAGATTCTGACGCTCAAGCTGTTTATAATTACGTTTACAATATGTATAAAAAAACTCAAGACGAGGAAAACGGAAAAAAGAATGCAATCACACCAAATAAGTTTTTTAATGCGATAAACTCTATTAATAACGCAGGGTATGAAGTAAGGTCTATTAAGAACAATGCGTTAGATATGATAAGAGGATTTTAGAATTCAACGCTAATGAAAGAATAAGTTTACAGGAGGAATTGATGATATCAATTCCTCTTTTTATTTAAAAGGTCTATCCGGTATCTGTGTTACAACAAGTTGCAAGTAAATTCTAAATATAAAAGTAGATAATAAGGCAATGAGAGGTTATCTCGTTAAACAGAATGAAACAGAGCAAGCATTGTTATATATATTTATATAAACAACACAAAAATGTTTACATAGAATTTATCTTCTCCTCAAGCTATCTCTAACTATTATTCTATTTTCAGACCAAGACTCCGGATTTAACTTATAATAAATGATTGCACTATTATTTTCACAAATTAACAAACGAGGGTTCATACAAGCGATTTCAGCAAAACTTGGCAACTCCCTTTCATACAGTTTATAAGAACCTACGTTTTTTATCATTTCTTTAATATTATCAAAGACTTCCTTTTGTGGGGTTCCCTTTTCAGCATTTAGAATACCCAGTAATATTGCAAGTAAAGTTTTTTCATTAGTTAAATATTTAATCCGCTTTTTTGTTAGCTGAAAAGCTTTTTTACAATTATTGCAGTAGTAACGCTGTATTCCATTTCGCATACCATGCCTTTTAACATTCTTAGACTCATGACAATGAGGGCAAATTGCTTTCTTTTCTGCTATTTCGTTCTTTAGTGTCATGCCTGTATTGTATCATAAAACACCCAATATGTCGATTTGGTGTTTTTATTACTTGATGCAGATTATTTTATTAAAAAGCAAAAAACGCTATAACGCTTTTATATTGGCTTTTTATCCTTTTTTAATTCCTAAATTTATAAAATTTCACAACAAGGTATTGAGTAATTAACAGAAAAAACTCTGTTATGAAATTCAATTCGTAAAAAAGGCTGTAATCCTATGTACGATTGAATTTTAGGTATTACAATAAAAAATTAAAAGGAGGTAAAACTATGCTCACGAGTGAGATTGCACCACATGCGATAGTTGAAAGTATTGAAACGAAACATTATCCAATACTTTTTAATGACTATTATTTAAAACTAGCATTGCTTTATGCCGAAAAAGGCTACAAAGTCTTTCCGGTAAACCCAAACAAAATTCCATACAGAGGATTTGCTTGGAGCAAAGAGGCTACAAGTGATTTCAAAAAAATTAAAGTAATGTGGAAGATTTATCCCAATGGGCGTCCAGCATTTTATTGTAAAGAAAGTGATGTACTTGTTATTGACACCGATAATAAGCCACAAAAAGATAAATTCGGTTTTGAAACATTAAATATGCTGACTCAAAAACTTGGTCCTCTTCCAAAAACAGTTCTTGTTTATACTCAATCAAATGGTACACACATGTACTTTAAACTTCCAAAGGATAGAGTTTTTAAACGAAAAATCAGTAACTGTATTGACATACAGACTAACCATTATTGTTTGTGTGGTGGAGTTTATACCGAAAACAGTAGCTATCGTTTTGCAAAAGGTTACACATTTGAAGATATTGGAGAACTCCCATCACTTCCAATAGAATGGATAAACTTTTTGTCAAAAGAACAAGTTGCACCAAAGCAATTAAACGTACACAATAGTTCATCCGTAAAAAAAGAGCTTATTGATGGAGATTTTAGAATTCTTTATAACAATTGTGCCTTTTGTCGCTACTGTGCTGATAATGCATACGCTCTTGATGAAAACTCTTGGTTCAAGTTTGCTGTTATACTTTCAAACTTAAAAGATGGATTTGATATCTTTGATTATTACAGCAAGCCTTACCCTGAATACAGCTATCAAAAAACTTTTGACAAATTCAATAACGCAAAAAAATACAGTATGAGTTGCAAGACAATTGCAATAGATTTTGAAGGTTGCAAAAATTGTGAAAATTATAAGGAGGAGAATAATTATGTCTACTAACAAAACACAGAAACCTACGGATGTGTTAAAACGAAAATTTGAGGAATTTTTAGAAGAAAAATCTAAAGGTATTGCTACGACTGTAATGTTTGGACTTTCTCAAAAGTTTATAATGCCAGTCAATGTAGAAATTCCATTAATTAAAATTGGACTAATCACTTGTGGTAATAACTACTTCCTATATCAAGTAAAACTGAAAAAGGGTGGTAATTGGTTTTTAGAATTTACAAAAATACTAAACGCTAAACTTCATAAAGTAAAAGCTATTAAGCTAATCCACAACAACAAAACAGTAAAACCAAATAGTGCTTATTTCGAAATTATTTTTGAAACTGATAATGGTGAGATTTCTGAACCTGTTATTTTAGATGAAAAAGCTAAGTCAAACTGCAGAGAGTTTAACCAATCTGTAAATAAATCTAATAATAGAATAGTTGCTAAATTTGATGAGACAAGTTTTTGCTTGTTTTTAGAATATTTAAATAAAGTCGCAAATAAAACAGTGTTGTCTTTCACAAATTCCGGCAGAGTTAACTATAAAAATTTCTTAGGACGTATTTATAGTGATGGTTACTTAAAGGAAAATGGTGAAATTATTCCTGCTAATGAATATAACGAGATTGAAGTTGGAAATCAGACAATCATGTTAGACAAGTCGAAATTAGCACACTTGCCCTCTATATATTTCGGTGAATATGATACAAAAGCTGAATCAAAAAAGCTATTAGAACAAACGTATAGGGTTTATAAAGGCAAAATAGAACCCTTTTTATGTTTAGGCACTGCAATCATGTGTATTTTCTTAGAAGAAATTTGGAATAATTTATCCGGCTTTCCTGTTATATTCCTTCAAGGTGATACGAAGCAGGGTAAAAGTCTTTTACAAGGGATAATTTATAACATTTTTGGTTATAGCAAAAAACAAATGTCTATGGGTAACAGTACCGATAATGCCATTGCAATGAAATGTTTTTCAGTAAATAGCACACCTATTGCAATAAATGATTATGACATGTATAAAGCGCAAGGCAATGCGTTTGAAAATAATACCGTTCATTTTTATGAAGCAGGTGTTAGGGAAAAAATGTATAATGGTTATGAATTTAACTTGCAACCAATATCATCAGTGCCAATATTTTCATCTAACTATATGCCTTGTATGAAAGAGAAAATTCTTAATCGTATGCTTCCTCTATACTTTCCAAACAACGGTATAAATACGCTTCTAATAACTAACGATTATTCACAGGACAGAAAACGCTCTCGAATTTTGGCAGAAGTTATTAAGTTTGACTGGGATAAAGTATCAAATCTTATTGATGGACTTGAACAGCATATTTTAAGTTGGAAGATTTTTCCTAACAAAGACCGAGAAAGTAATAATGTCGCTATTGCATATGCTGGCTTAGTTTTGCTAGAAAATATTTCAGAATACAAAGTGCCAAATCAAGATGCCTTAATCAAAGAATACTGCCAATGGTACAAGGATTTAGTTGAAAAAACGAATACTCCTGTTGAGAACTTTTTAAATTCTTTAGTAACTTTATACGCAAAAAAAGTACTTAAACTTAACGAAAATTTCAAGCTAGAGTTGATTAAAGGTCGTATTATATTTATTTGCAATACGCAAGAATGTATCAAACTATACAATTCTTTTTTTATGCAGGATGGCAATTATCAATTAAAGTTAAACAGCAAAACTTTTGCCTATGATTTAAAAGCTAGTAAGTATTTCATAGAAAGAACTAATCAAAAATACAAAGGTGGTCAAGCAAATTCCGCTATCTTAGACATTACAGACAACTTTAATAGCAAATACTTTTATTATCTGGTAACTGGAAATAGGGAAGCTGTTTTTTCAGACGAACCTTACAAAATTGAGGGAAATAACTCCAAATAACCTCTTAAATATATTGTAATCAATACATTTGAGGCCTTTTGGAGCTAATTATTTAAGTAATACATAAAGAAAAAAATAAGGAGATTTATAATGGACAAACTGTACACGTTTAAGGAAATATGCCAAATCTTTAAGGTAAGCCCAAATACAGTAAAAACTTGGAAAAGACGAGGGCATATGCCTGCCAAACTTTTCTTTAAAATCGGTGGAACACTTTACGTATTCAAAGAAGATTTTGACAAATGGCTAAAAGAAAAACAAGCTTGGGAAGGAGATTATTATGGCAGTCTCTAAGAAGAATGGGAAATATTATTACCAATTTATGCTTAATGGTGAAAGGAAGCACGGCCTTTGTGCCGGTGCTTCCACTAAAAAAGAAGCGGAAGAACTGGAAAATGCAATAAAATTACGAGTTGCACAACAACAAAACGGCCTTATCGCAAGGGATGAAAAAAATATTGCTCTAAATAAGCTAAGAGCAATGTATGAAAGCTATTCAAGAATAAATAAAAAAAGTTACAAAAGCGATATCTATATGTTGAATATAATCTCTAACTACTTTGGGGTAGCTACAATTGTGCAGAAAATTACACCAAATAAAATTGAACAATTTAAAGAATATCTTATATCTGAACGTAAGGCTAAAAATTCTACTGTCAATCATTACTTAACGCTTATGAGTAAAATGTTTAACATTGGTATTGATAATGGAATCATAAGAAATAATCCTTTACAAAAAGTTGGGAAATTAAGAGAAGATAATAATAAAACTCGATACCTAACTGTTGCAGAAGAAAAACGCCTGTTTATCGAGATTGAAAAAGAGTACGAAGTTTTAGACCGATACACTAAACAAAAGAAGGTTGTTCAGCCATACTTGTACCTAAAGCCAATTATAATTACGGCGTTACAAACAGGTATGAGACGAGGTGAAATTTTAAATTTAAAGTGGGAAAATCTTGATTTTAAGCTAAATTTTATTGAATTGCTAGAAACAAAATCTGGTAAATCAAGAAAGATTCCAATATCTCCAGTTCTTAACAATGTCTTTAACAGCATACCAAGAACATCTGAATTTGTGTTTGTAAATCCAAAAACAAATCAACCGTATGTGGATTTAAAAAAATCATTTCATACTGTAATTGATAAGGCAGGGATAAAAAATTTTAGATTCCACGATTTAAGACATACAGTAGCAACACGACTGGTTGAAAAAAATATAGATTTAGCAGTAGTACAGGACATACTGGGACATTCTAAAATCACTACAACGCAACGGTATGCACACCCAGTCCCACAAAGAAAACTAGATGCTATTAACATTTTAAGCACATACACAAAATAATTAAAAGCTCTCTTCTTTGAGAGCTTTTTTATTTTTAAGATTCACATACTTGTGTTTAAGTTTCACACATTCGACAATAAGTTTCGGTTATTTAATTACCCACAGATTACACATAGAATTTTTGCATTAAAAAAGAGGGTTTAAAACCCTCTTAAAATGGCGGGAACGACGAGGCTCGAACTCGCGACCTCATGCGTGACAGGCATGCGCTCTAACCAGACTGAGCTACGCTCCCATATTCAATTATCATTTCTTAACACAAGCACATACAATACTCTGTCCGCTCCCGTATCAAGCTGTGTTTATAATATAACCTGCTAAAAAAAAAATTGCAAGCATATTTTTCAAAAAATTTACCCCGGTGGAGAATATCGATTATAAACACACAGGTAATAGTTATTATATTGTCAATTTGGTTTAATATAATCATTAAATCTTTTTCATACTTCCAGCTATTCTTAATTCCAAGCCTCTTTTGAGGCTTTTTCTTTTTTTTATGCTAAAATTGATTTAAATAAGGAGCATATTATGCTTGAAAATTGGAAATTACCTCTATTAATGACTGTACTTGCCGGATTTGCAACTGTAATTGGCGGGTTTATAACTTTTCTTGTTAATAAAAATAATTTAAAAATCCTTTCGCTAGGACTTGGTTTTTCAGCTGGAGTTATGATTTTTGTATCGTTTACTGAAATACTATCAACTGCAGAAGGGCTTTTAAAAACATACTATCCCGTAAGTTATCACTGGATTATGTTCTGGGGATTTATTGCAGGAGTCATAATATCAAAACTTATCGACACTTTTATACCTGATCACGTAGAAGAAGATTTATTGAATGAAAAATCCGAAAACTGCAAAAAAACACATAGAATAAAAAGAGCAGGTTTACTCACTGCAATCGCCATTGCTGTACACAATTTTCCGGAAGGTTTAGGTACATTTCTGGTTTCTTCTCAGGATATTACAATTGGAATTTCTGTAGCGCTTGCTATTGCACTGCATAATATTCCGGAAGGTATTGCTGTAGCTTTGCCTATTTATCACGCAACAGGCAAAAAACGCATGGCTATATGGTACTCTTTCTGGACCGGAATGACAGAACCTATTGGAGCTCTCATTGGACTTGCACTGCTGCACTGGTTTCTGCCGCAAGTATTTGTCGGCTTCTTCATGGCTGCAGTTGTCGGAATCATGATTTATATATCTTTTGATACCCTTCTTCCACTATCACACGAATACGGTGACTGGCATTACGCTATTACAGGTATAATGTCCGGGGTAATTGTTATTTGGGCAAGTTTGCTGCTACTTAACGGATACTAGTTTTTAATGTATAATTTTATCAAAGAAGAAAGGAAACTTTTTATGACAAATTTATCACCATTACAAATCGAAAGATTAAAATACCAGCCAAAGCTTCCTGCTTCACTGGCAAATGGTATTAATCATCTTATTTCTCAAGAAGGCTCTGCAACTCAGTCAGTTGCAAATCAAGAAGAAATTAAAGCTTTATTCAAGAACACTTACGGCAAACCAACCGTAACATTCCAAACTTCTACAGAATCTGTAGCCAGTGAAGTTAGAAATGTTGGTGTTATCCTTTCAGGGGGCCAAGCTCCTGGCGGACATAACGTTATTGCCGGTTTATATGATGCTTTAAAACAAGCTAACTCTAAAAATAATCTTTACGGTTTCTTAGGCGGCCCTAGCGGTATTATTGAAGGCAAATACGTTGAATTCAATGATGAGTTTATTAACGATTATAGAAACACCGGCGGCTTTGATATCATCGGTTCCGGCAGAACTAAATTGGAAACAGAAGAACAGTTCCAATCAGCCTGGGAAGTTTGCAAAAAACTTAACATTTCTGCTGTAGTAATTATCGGTGGCGATGATTCTAACACAAATGCTGCACTTCTTGCTGAATGGTTTGTTGCACATAATGCCGGCATTCAGGTTATCGGATGCCCTAAAACTATTGACGGCGACTTGAAGAACGAACAAATCGAAATCTCTTTCGGGTTTGATACAGCTACTAAAACTTACGGGGAATTAATCGGAAACATCGAAAGAGATGCAAACTCTGCAAAAAAATACTGGCACTTCGTTAAAATTATGGGCAGAAGTGCTTCTCACGTTGCATTAGAAGCAGCTCTTCAAACTCAGCCGAACATTACTTTGATTTCTGAAGAAGTTGAACAGAAGAAAATGTCACTTTCTTCTATCATCAATTACATGACAGATATTATCGTAAGACGTTCTGAAAACGGTAAAAACTTTGGTATTGCTGTTATTCCTGAAGGTTTAATTGAATTTGTACCAGAATTAAAAACAATGATTGCAAACTTAAATGATATTATGCCGTCACTTGAAAAGGATTCTAAATATTCAAATGGTACAGATGCTGAAAAGATTTCAATAATTGAAAATTCTCTATCAAGCGAAAATTCAAGTGTATTCAAATCTTTACCTTCACTTATTAAATCACAATTATTAATGGATAGAGATCCTCACGGTAACGTTCAGGTATCAAAAATTGAAACTGAAAAACTCTTAATTTCTATGATTGAAGAAAAATTAGCAGGCTTAAAGAAAGAAGGAAAGTATTCTGGTAAATTCTCAACACAATCACACTTCTTCGGCTATGAAGGCAGATGTGCATTCCCTTCTAACTTTGATGCTGACTATTGCTATTCACTTGGTTTCAATGCATTTGCTTTGATTAACTTCGGCTTAACAGGGTATTTGTCTTCAGTAAGAAACCTTACAGAACCTGCTAATGATTGGATTGCAGGCGGTGTTCCTCTTACAATGATGATGAACATGGAAAGACGTCACGGTGAAATGAAACCTGTTATCAAAAAAGCATTAGTTGAACTTGACGGGCCTGTTTTCAAAAAATTGGAAGAAAACAGAGAAGACTGGGCTATGAATGACAGATACCTATTCCCTGGTGCAATCCAATACTTCGGTCCTTCATCTGTATGTGATATTACAACAGTAACATTGCAGCTTGAAAGTGAAGCTAAACTCGCTAGAGTATAGGCATTTCATAAATTCAAAATCAAACAGGATGTGCTTAACACATCCTGTTTTTTATATTAAAATTTCTTTTTATCTATCAGATTCATCAATAAGTTTTCAGCAGCTTTATAGAGAAAAGAAGAAGAAATCAACTCCTTAAGTTCGGCCAATTCTTTTACAGAACTTGCTCTTATAATCTTAGGGGCATATCTATTGTATTCTTTTTTCACCAGTACATTACGCTGTAAAACCAGATAATCTGTATCGTATTTTTTGGCAATACGTTTTAATTTAGCGAGAACCAGCTGCCTTTGTTTCAATAACTCATGATAGTCATAACTATCTTGCGCTGAATAAAAAAGTTTCAGATTTTGTTTTTGAACTCTTATATCACTTTCAAGCCGGCGAAGCTTAACTAAGAATTCATTAAATTCTTCCTCTGACTCCGTAAAATTAAGTTTTTTCGGGCCGATTTCTTCCTTTTTAGATTTTTTTGCACCAAATACCGGAGTTTGGTATTTATATGTATTTAATGGTAAAATGTTCATATTTTTTTGAAAACTTGTAAAAATATTTTTTGCTATAATAAAACAAAAAAGGAGAAAAAGATGTTAACAGGACCATTTTTGGATAGAAACTGGATGGGGCAGAATCCGGACTATGCTTCATCTGATATTATAATGCTCGGCTTGCCGTTTGACGGAACTGTTTCATACCGTCCCGGTTCAAGATTTGCTCCCGAGCAAATCAGGCTTGCAAGCTGGGGGTTGGAAGAATATTCTCCTTACTTTGATAAACACCTTGAGGACTGTAATTTCCATGATGCCGGTGATTTAGAATTCCCGCTGGGTAATACAAAAAAATCTCTTGATGTTATACGTCAAAATGTTGAAGAAATTTATAAAGACGGCAAACGGGTTTTCGGCATAGGAGGCGAACATCTGGTTACACTGCCGGAAATTCAAGCAATTTCTAAATACGTTGACAACCTTGCCATTGTTCACTTTGATGCACATACTGATTTGCGTGAAGAATACTTAGGAGAGCCGCTCTCTCATTCCGCTGTAATCAGACATTCTGCTGAAATCATCGGATTTGAAAATCTTAAACAAATCGGAATACGTTCCGGTATGAAAGAAGAATTTGAACTAATGAAAAAATACAATACTTTAATACACGAACACAAAGAACTGGATGTATTTAAAGATAAAAATATATTTGTTACCGTAGACTTAGATGTATTAGATACTTCAATCATGCCTGGTACGGGAACTCCGGAAGTCGGCGGGCTTGATTTCAATCAGCTGGTAGGATGGTTCAAATATTTATCACAGTTTAATATTATTGGTGCTGATGTTGTTGAACTTGCACCGGATTATGATGCCAGCGGAGCTTCTACAGCAGTTGCAACAAAAGTAATTAGAGAATTATTAATGGCAGTAAGTTAAAAGTATGAATATAGATAAAGTAGTACAAATTTTAAAAGACGCAAAACAAACACGAAGCGAATTTGTAGACCTTATGGATACCTTCAATGATCCATATCTGGTATTGATTTCCTGCATTCTAAGCCTCAGGACAAATGACAGGACAACATATCCTGCAACATTAAGAATGCTTGAACTTGCAAAAACTCCCCATGAGATGAAGGGGATAGGGGTAAAAGAACTTGCGGAAGCGATTTACCCCGTTGGTTTCTATGAAAACAAGGCAAAACAAATTATTGAGCTTTCGCGCCAGATTGATGAAGAATTAGGCGGCGTAGTTCCAGATGAAATTGAAGATTTAATCAAATTCAAAGGTGTGGGCAGAAAGACTGCAAATCTTGTTTTATCAAGAGGTTTCAATAAACCTGCAATTTGCGTTGATGTTCATGTTCACAGGATTTTTAACCGCCTTGGATATGTTAATACGAAAACTCCTGAAGAAACAGAGTTTGCCTTAAGAAAAAAACTTCCTGTTAAGTATTGGATTGATATTAATACTCTTATGGTAACACACGGACAGAATGTTTGTAAGCCAATAAAACCAAATTGTTCAGTTTGTCCTATAGCCGGGCACTGTGCAAAAAATATTTAGTATGATATAATTAGTCCATAAAGAGAGTGAGTTGTAATGAGTGAAGAAATTAATTGTCCGTTTTGCGGAAATTTAATTGAAGTAAATGCGATAAAATGTCCAAACTGCAATGCATTATTCAAAGAGCCTGAACTTCCTAATATTAAATTTAAAGAACTTGGCCCTTTTATAGCAATTGACCTCTTAACTTTTGGATTTTTTTCTACAATATGGTTTTTCATAAATGGGAATGCCATAAACCACCTTACCGAAGGGAAAAAAGATGGAATAAAGCTTAACTGGCTTGTTCTTTTGCTTGCTATCAACGGCGGTTTTTATTTATTTTTCTTTTATAAACATGCAGCATATTTAATGCTTTTATCAGTGTTACAGTGCTTGATATACATTGCACTTTCATATAGAGTGCTCAGAATAATACAAAAATATACTTCTAAAATGTATAATTCTGACATAGACTATAATCCATACTATATGGTCATCTTCAATGTACTTTATCTGGTACATTTTATTGAAACATACCAGAACAGAGTTTATCATACGCATGAATATTTTGATTGGAAATCACCGCAGGCAATATTTTTACTCATACTGCTTATAATAATTGTATGCATACTCCGCTTCTATAATGAAATGTTTTTCTTAATACACTAAACAGTTAGTTCAAATGTCGATGTCTGCATATCAGCAATCATATTAAAAACTTTACAATTGGCAGCATATGCATGCTGAGCCAGTTTGATATTCACTGCATCATTTACCGAATATCCGTTTTCAATAGCTGAAACCATAGCATTATCCAAATCTTCTGCAGATTTTGCAACATTTTCACCGGCGTTCGCCAGCAAATCCTCTGGGCGTATATTTGAATAATAGTTACTTAAATCAACAGTAGAGCTATCTTCGCGCGTTACGGCAGGAGTTTTGCTGTCCAGAGCAGTCCTTGACGGGGTATAGGAGGAAAGATCCTCTATTATGCCGGAATAAATGGATGTATCTATAGAAGATATTGAACTCATAAACGAACCTCTATTATAAGTTTAACGCATTTTTTGAATTATACAAGTACTTCGGGCTCTGCGTGCGTTACAATTGTAACATTACCCAGCGAAGCTTTAATTTCATTTTCTATCTGGTCACAAATATTATGGCAGCAGCAGAGCTTCATATCAGGATTAAACAGGAGTGTCAGCTCTATATCTTTGTATTGTCCGGACTTCCGGCCTTTTATGTCTTTATACCCTTTTATAACTTTATTTTTTTTAATAATCTCTTCAATTTTCTCAATATCTTCATGAGGAATAGAGCCGTCCAGAAGATTATTCAATGTATCTTTAGAGATTGAAAATCCGGCCTTGAGTATTATAATTGCGACAAAGAGTGCAATTATCGGGTCTAATATTGTCAATCCGGTAAATTTAATTAACAGAAGACCTACAAGAACTCCGAGAGAAGAAAAAATATCTGTACTCAAATGTTTTGCATCAGCATAAAGCGAAACAGAGTCAGCCTTTCTTGCAACCATAAAAAGATATCTGCTTACGAAAAAGTTTGCCGCTACTGCAAAACCCATAACATAAATCCCGATTGTAGGTTCTGCCTTTACATGATATCCGAAAATAAGTTTTGAAGCTGCTTCATAAATAATATATAATCCCGCAAATATAATAAGCCCGCCTTCAATAAAGCCAGACATATCCTCATATTTTCCATGCCCGAAAGGATGCTCTTTATCAGCCGGTTCAGCTGAGCGCGTTACAGCAAAAAATGTTAATACAGATGCAAGAAAGTCAGAAAGTGAATGTATAGCTTCTGATATTATACTTATACTGCCAGACATTACACCAGCGATAAGCTTAGTAAATATTATAACTGCATTTGATGTAATTGAAATTCCTGCTGCAAATTTCTTTTCAGCATCAATATTCATAGCTTAAGCAACTCCGTTATTTAACAAATCGTGAATATGGATAACACCTACAGGCTTGAGATTATCAACAACAAACAGATTTGTTATCTTTTTATCATGCATAATTTTCAATGCTTCGGCTGTCATTGCTTCCGGAGCAATTGTTTTTGGATTTCTTGTCATCAAGTCAGCAGCTTTTTCAGAAAGTATCTGTGCGGACAGGCATCTTCTTAAATCACCATCCGTAAGAATTCCTGTTAGAATTCCTGCACTGTTAACAAAACCAACACAGCCTAGACGTTTAGAAGTCATTTCCAGCAGAACAGCCTGCATATTAGCATTTTCATCCAATAAAGGCATATCCTGACCTGTGTGCATTAAGTCAGAAACCCGCTTAAGAATAGAACCCAGCTTTCCTCCCGGATGTCTGTCATTAAAGTCTTCTTTTGAGAACCCTTTTCTCTCAATCATTCTAATTGTAAGAATATCTCCCAATACAAGCGTTGCAGTGGTTGAGCTTGTAGGTGCAAGTCCCAGCGGGCAGGCTTCTCCGTTATTAGGAAGTAATAGAACCACATCGCCGGCTTTTCCTAGTGAACTATCCTGATTTTTAGTAATCGCAATTAGTTTTATCCCGAAACGCTTGCAATAGTTCAAAATATCAATCAGTTCTCTTGACTCGCCGCTGTTGGAAATCGCAATAACTACATCGTCATCGGTAATCATACCCAAATCACCGTGGCTTGCTTCCGCAGGATGGACAAAAAATGAAGGTGTACCGGTTGATGCAAGTGATGCAGCTATTTTTTTACCGATGTGGCCGGACTTGCCCATACCGGTAATAATAATTCTGCCGGTTGAATTCTGCATAAAATCAAGAGCCTTTGTAAGACTTTCTGCATCAAGAGATTTTTTCAGTTCTTCAATTGCTCTAATTTCAGAGTCTATTGTCTTAATTGCAGAAAGCCTGTCTGATTCCATTTGTGATTGTTGAATAGCTGCCGGCATCTTTCATACTCCTATATTTCTACACTTTAACCATATTTTACTACAAAAAATTTTTGACTTAAAATAATTATTATGAAAAAGCTGGCCGGATATAAAGAAGAAATTCACTCCTGTTCTAAATGCGGACTCTGCCAATCAGTTTGTCCTATTTATAAAATTACAGGAAATGACTGCACTGTATCACGCGGTCTTTTTATTATGCTCAAAGGGCTTATCAAAGGCGAGCTTAAAATGTCAAAAAAATTGAACCGATACCTTGATTTATGCTTGAAATGCGGTGCATGCACAAAATTCTGCCCGAGCGGAATTGACGCTGTGGAAATTATAACGGCTGCAAAAGCAGAGTATTTTAAAAAACACCCGTTTGAAAAAGTTATATCTTTTGTACAAAAAAGATTAATCTTCGGATTAGGAGTTAATCTTATGGGTATGTTTACTAAAAATATAAAGGGTAAAACTTTTGATAAAAAAGTAATATATTTTGGCGGCTGCGGCGGAGAGGTTAAAGGTAATAAATCCGTGGTTACACTGCTTAATGCCTGCGGTATAGAAGTGATTACGCCTCACTTTAAATGCTGCGGTATTCCGCTTTATGTCCGCGGAGATATCGACTCATATCTAAGTTATAAAGAAAGCTTTATCAAAATTATCGAAAAATATGATATTAAAGATATTGTAACAACCTGTGCAAGCTGCGAAAAAACTATTAAAGGTTACAATATTGAAGGCTTAAATGTAAAAAACATATTTGAATATATTAAAGAAAATGAACTCAAACTTTCTTTAAAAAAGCCTGTCAAAGTGACTTTTCACAAGCCTTGCAACATTGATAATTTTCAAGATATCAAATGGATTTTAAATAATACTAACAACCTTGAATACGTTGAAATGGAAAACTTTGACAGCTGCTGCGGGCTTAATGGAATATCCAAACTTAATGAATATGGAATAATGTACAAAATCTTCAAAAATAAACATAATAATATTGTCAAAACCGGCACAAAAACCGTTTTGACATCCTGCATCGGATGTGAAATAGCCTTAAATCTGTTCTCGGCAGGCAAATACAGGGTTTTTGATTTTACAGATTTCATTGCTGCCAGCACAAAATAAAACCGGCTACATCCATATAGCCGGATAAATCTGCACTGTTGCCTAAAAGTACTACTCTCCTTAGCAGCACTATAACAACTTGCTGCAGGATTTGTTATTGATTGTAATGACTTAATTTACATGGAAATAGTATCATTTTATACTTTTGTATGCAATAGATATATTCTAAATATTTACAAATTTTAATAGTTGTCAGCCATTATTTCTATGCTAATGGCTATTAGATAATCCTCAAATTGACGCATATAATAGGATTATTATGTCAAATAAAAATTTGAATGCTGTTAAACGTATCGGAGCAAAACTAGCATATATAAGAAAATCAAAAAAAATTTCACAAATCAGACTTGCAGAAATGACAGATATGAATTTTAACTATATTGGACAAATAGAACGAGGACAGGCTAATGTCACAATTAATACTGTTATAAAAATCGCAGATGCTCTGGATATTGAAATTAAAGAGTTGTTTGATTTTACACTTTAGAATTAATCTAGACCATATGGTCTATTTATTATCTCCTCAAATTTAACCTCTTGATTGATGGCATGGGCATGCCAATCTTGTACACTGTTATCAAGGGAGAGAGAGTATATTAATTATGAAGAGAACGTTGTTATTTTTAGGAATGTTTTTATCTATGTTATCTGTATGTGCAGAAGATAACGTACTACAGTCTATTGAAATTGTTCCTGTAAAGGATACATATAATATTGTGCTTGTATCAGATAAAGCAGTAGATGTTAAAAAAACAGTAAAAGCACCAAATCAGATTACATTGAATATGAAAGACATTAGAGCATCAAAAACTCTTAATACAGTTTATAACAACGTTTCAAATGTAGATACTGTAATGGTTGAACCTCAAGGCAACGGTATCAGTATTTTCTTTCAGGCAGAAAATGCAGCCTCTGCATCGGTTTCATTTGATTCTCTAGCACCGGTTATACCTGCTAAAACTCAAAATCTTAAACTTAGCAACCCTGTTGAAAGCTACGCACCTATCTATAAAGAAGATATGTCAGCAGAAAAAACTTCAACACTTTTCAACAGGCTTAAAAATTCTTCGGCAGTAGAAGGTATAAAAGATTCTGTAGATCAGGATGCAGTATCTGATACAGCAAACAAAGTATTCTCATTCGGTCTGGTTGGATTATTAGCATTTGCCGTTATAAGATTGTTCAAACGTAAAGAACCGGAAATGAAAATCGGGCTAAGCCAGAGTCTTAATGACAGAGAAATTGAAATGTACAAAGGAGCACAGCCAATTGGAAGCTCTTATGTAAATGTAGAAAAACCTTTCACTACTGTAAACTACGGTATTAACGCTTACCAGAGAGAAAACAGAAATCCATATGAACAGGAAACACCTATTCATAACGAGAGATTGAGAAGCTATGTAAATCCTGCTTCCGTCAACAATGTACAAACAATGAGTCAGCCGCAAAGACCTGCAGCAGCACAGACAGCAGTAAAGCCGGCGGTAAGAAAAAATACAACTCCTGTTAATACAGCACCGGTAAACCAGAGCAATCCTAATATTGATAACTTGAAGTTTTTGGAATCAATGACTGCTATATATGAAAAGAGCGGACGCCACGATTTGGCAAGAGGACTGAAAGCAAGTTTGAGTAAGAATAATATTAAATAAGATTACGGCGGGCGGTTC